>Ga0116169_1000013_pt1 | contig 228255 bp, 171 predicted proteins | sample AD_UKC130_MetaG_FD_89796 | JGI IMG/M metagenome (GOLD analysis project Ga0116169, IMG submission 89796) | Active sludge microbial communities of municipal wastewater-treating anaerobic digesters from Canada - AD_UKC130_MetaG | ecosystem: Engineered > Bioreactor > Anaerobic > Digestate | place...
ATTTGCCCACGTTGCGCCGGCCGAAAATCCCGATGTGCAGGCGCATTCCCTTGGGGGCGGCCGCGATCATGAGACCTGCTCCGTCTTCGACTTGCCGCCCTCGTCCGGACGCGGGTGATCGATGTCCACCTGTCCCAGCCGGCAGACCGCTTCGGCGCTGACCAGGGCGTCGAAGTCCTCGGGCAGCATGATCTCTTCCAACGCCACCTGCTCGCGAATGGTCCGGCCCGCGCGCAAAGCCCGCCAGGCCAGTTCGGACGCTCCTTCGTAGCCCAGCACGGGCACCAGTGCGGTGGCGGCGGCGGTCGAGGCCTGCACCTCCTGCCGGCAGCGAGTCTCGTCAGCTTCGATGCCGTCCACGCACAGCCGTCGCAGGATGTCGCAACTTCTCGCGAGCAAATCGATACTCTCCAACAGGCAATCGGCCACCAGCGGTAGGAACGGGTTCAATTCCAGATTACCCGAAGCGCAGGCCACGGCAATGGCCGCGTCGTTGCTCATGACCCGCATGGCCGCCTGGCTCACCGCCTCGGGAATGACCGGGTTCACCTTGCCGGGCATGATCGACGAGCCGGACTGCCGCTGGGGAAGGCGAATCTCGCCGATGCCGGCCTGGGGGCCGCACGACATGAACCGCAGATCCGAGCAGATCTTCAGCAGGCTGGTCGCGCAGGCCTTGAGGATGCCCGACACTTCGACCCAGACATCGGCGTTCTGCGTGGCCTCCACCAGGTTTTCCGCCCGGGCAAAGCCGATTCCGGTAACTTGCCGCAACGTCTCGCTGACGCCGAAGATGTACTGTCGCGGAGCAGTCACGCCTGTCCCGATGGCCGTGCCGCCCAGGTTGACGACCCGCAGCCGCTCCTCGCATTTGTACACGCGCCAGCGGTCGCGATTGAACGCCTCGGCGTAGGCGGACATCTCGCGGCCCAGCGTGGTCAGCACGGCATCCTGCATCTCGGTCCGGCCGATCTTGACCACGTGCTCGAAGCGCCGTTCGGCCGCTTGAAACGATTCCTGCAACGCGACCAGTTGCTCTTCGAGGGGCCGCAGTCGATGGATGGCGGCCAGGCGCAGCGCCGTGGGGTAGGTGTCATTCGTGCTCTGGTGTCGGTTGATGTCGTCGGTGGGCGAGACGCGGGCGTAGTTGCCCGGCTTGTCGCCCAGCAACTGCAGCGCCCGGTTGGCCAGCACCTCGTTCACGTTCATGTTCGTGCTCGTGCCGGCTCCGCCCTGGAGGGCATCGACCCGCACGTGCTCGGTGAGCAGGCCATCGGCCATTTCGCGGCAGGCCCGCTCGATGGCGTCGGCCTTGGCCGCATCGTCCCAGACCCCCAATCTGCGATTGGTCATGGCACAGGCGAGTTTCACGTAACCGTACGCACGGATCAGGGCGGGGTGTACGGGCCGGAGGCTCAGGGGGAAGTTCTCGATCGCCCGGGCGGTGTGGATGCCCCACAGCGCATCCGCCGGAATCTTCATTTCGCCGAGAAAGTCCGATTCGGTACGGAACGTCTGGTCCATGTCGGAACCCCTTACGAGAGCCGCGATCGTGCGGGTTGGCATCAGCCCGCGCGGGTGACGTTACTGAACCGCGCGTCTCCCAACCGCCGCGCGGGCCGATACCATCCGGCACGCCCGCGGCTCCGTCCGCCCCGCACCGATCGGTCAGACAAACACGTCCCGCTCGCCGATTCGGACGCTCTTCAACAGTTGTTCCGAGGTCCGAACCTGCGAGGCGCTCATTTGTTGAAGCGCTTCGGCGATTCGCTTCTCGCCGACCGCCCGAGTGGCCGGCGACGCGTAGTCCTCCAGATACTCCAGGAAGGTGGACAACGCATTGGGGTCGCAATGTTCCTTGATGTCGCCAGGCTTGGCCAGGTCCATGAAATCCTGACCGGTCCGGCCCAGCCGGTAACACGCCGTGCAGAACGACGGGATGTAGCCCAGTTCTGCCACGTCCCGCACGACCTCGTCGAGCGGGCGGTGATCGCCGAGCTGGAACTGGCTTTCGTCGCCCTCGTTATCATCGTGCGAATAACCGCCGGGGTTCGTCCGGCTGCCGGCGGAAATCTGCGACACGCCCAGCGCGAACGACTCCCGTCGTATGTTAGGCGTCTCGCGGGTGGACATGATGATCCCGGTATAGGGGACCGCCAGTCGCAGAATCGCGACGATCTTGCGGAAGTCGATGTCGGAGACGGCATGCGGGGGCTGGCTGGCGATGACCGAGTCCACCGCCGGCTCGAGCCGGGGCACGCTGATGGTGTGCGGCCCGACGCCGAACTTGGCTTCCAGGTGGGCGATGTGCTGCATCATGGCCAGCACCTCAAACCGCCAGTCGAACAGACCGAAGAGCACGCCGATGCCCACGTCGTCGATGCCCGCCTCCATGGCCCGGTCCATAGCCGAGATCCGCCAATCGTAGTCCTTCTTGGGGCCGGCCACGTGCATCTGCGCGTACGTCTCGCGGTGGTAGGTCTCCTGGAACAACTGATACGTGCCGATGTTGGCGGCCTTGAGCTGGCGGAACTCGTCCACGCTCAGCGGCGCCAGGTTGACGTTGACGCGGCGAATCTCGCCCCGCCCGCTTCGCGTGTTGTACACGGTTTCAATGGCGTCCAGGACGTACTTGAGCCCCTCACGGGGATACGACTCGCCGGCCACGATCAGGATGCGCTTGTGACCCTGCTCGACCAGGATGCGCGTCTCGCGGGCGATCTCCTCCTGCGTGAGGGCCCGCCGCTTGACTCCTTTGCTCTTGGCCCGGAAAGCACAATAGAGGCACTCGTTCGAACAGAGGTTCGAGATATACAGCGGGGCGAACAGCACCAGCCGTGACCCGTAAATTTCCTGCTTGACCTTCCGTGCCGTCTCGAACAGCTCGTGCAACAGCTCCGGGTCGCTGATCGACATGAGGGCCGCCACCTGCCGGGCGTCCAACCCTTTGTGCTCGGCCGCCTTGGCCAGAACCTCGCGGACGAGGACGGCGTCGCACCGGCGATGGGTGGCGAGAATGTGTTCGATCTGTTCGGCGTTGATGGCGACCGTGGCACCGGTCTGGGATGAGGTCGATTGCGCTTTCATGGGCGGTTCTTCGCTTTCACGGCTATACCGGAGATGATATCGCCCGGGTAGCCGCGGGCAAACAGAAGAGCCGAGAGGGGAGGAAAGAGTGGGAGGATGAGGAACGTCTTGCCCTCCACACTCTCGGCGTTCTGCGGTGTTCCAAACCCCGGGAACCCGGCATCCAAAACGCATGGATCCCGATCTCGGGGATAGCTTCTTTGGCCAAGCCCCCGGGACCTGAGCCCTGGGGACTTCGGGGCGGGTAGCTGATCCGCCTCGGGTGGGCGTGACGCCCGCCAAACCACTACTTCAACAGCCGGTCGATCTCGCGGGTCAGCTGCTCGAACCGCACCGGCTTGGACAGCAGGGCGTCGGCCTTGACCCACGACCGCTCCTCGGCGGTGGCGGTGTCGAAGTCGATTCCGGTCTCGCTCGAGACCGACGTGATGAGAATCACGGGAATCGAGGGGTCATTCTTCTTGATGCGATGCGACAGAACGAACCCGCCGTCCATCTTCTCCATCATGACGTCCAGGACGGCCAGGTCGGGCCGATGTTCCCTGAGCACTTCTTCCGCCGCCGCCTCTCCCTGAGCAGGCAATACGTTGTAGCCGGCCTGCTCGAGCAGAACCTTCTGCTGCATCAGGAAATCCGGGTCATCGTCCACCAGGAGGACCGTCTTGCGATCCTTGAACTTCACGTCCTCGGCCAGGTTGATCATCGTCGTGCTCTCCGTCCCCATGCGGGGTCAATCTTCTCGGTGCATCCGATACGTTGTCGCTTCCCGTTCGCACTTCGTCGTGCGAGGCCGGCCAGCCCGCCGACGTGACCCGCTGCTCAGACCAGCACTTTGCGGGCCGTGTAGTGCGTGTGGAGCAGGTGGTGGCTCTTTTCGCCGAGCGGCTTGACGAGGAACTCGTCATAGAGCCGTTTGACGGCGGCGTTCGCATGCGACGTTCGCACGGCCTCCGTGTCGTCGATCGCGTACAGCGCCTTCATTCTCGCCCGGATGGCGTCGCGCTCGGCGCCGATGGGCTGGCCGCCGCCCGCGATGCATCCGCCCGGGCAGGTCATCACTTCGATGAAGTGCAGGTCGCTGCGGCCCGCCCGCACCTCGTCCATCAGCTTGCGGGCGTTGCCCAGGCTGCTGACCACGGCCACGCCCACGTTCAGACCGTTGATGTCCAGCCGGGCTTCTTTCACGCCGTCGAGTCCACGCACCGCCTCGACTTTCAGATTGCCCAGCTCTTTGCCGGTGATCATCCAGTACGCCGTGCGAATGGCCGCTTCCATGACGCCGCCGCTGGCTCCAAACAGCTTGCCCGCCGTGGTCCGTTCGCCGAACGGCGTGTCGGCGGTGTCCGGCTCCAGCGCGGCCAGGTCGATGCCTCGCATGCGGATCAACCGTGCCAGCTCGCGGGTGGTCAGGACCGCGTCGATGTCGGGCAGGCCGTGCTGGGTCATCTCCGGCCGTCCGGCCTCGAACTTCTTGGCCGTGCACGGCATGATGCTGACGCTGAATATCTTCTTCGGATCGATTCCCTCGCGCTGGGCGAAATAACTCTTCACCACCGCGCCGAGCATCTGCTGCGGGCTCTTGCAGGTGGACAGATTCGGCATCAGGTCCGGATAAAACGATTCGACGAACTTGATCCAGCCCGGCGAGCAGCTGGTCATCATGGGCAGCTTGCCTCCGTTCTGGATACGGTGCACAAGCTCGGAGGCCTCTTCCATGATGGTCAGGTCGGCGCTAAAGCCGGTGTCGAACACGCGGTCGAAGCCCAGGCGCCGCAGGGCCGCGGTCATCACGCCGGCCACGTCCATGCCCGCCGGGAGCCCCAGCAATTCGCCCAGCGTCACGCTGACCGCCGGGGCGTGCTGCACGACCACCATGCGCTCCGGATCGTTGATGGCGTCGATGACCTCCTTGAGGTGGCTCTGCTCGCGGAGGGCGCCGGTGGGGCAGACGTTGATGCACTGGCCGCAGTAGACGCAGCTCGACAGGTTGAGCCCTTCCTCGAACGCCGTGCCGATGCGGGTGTTGGAGCCTCGGCCGACGAAGTCGATGGCGGCCACGCCCTGGATCTCTTCGCACACTCGCACGCACTTGCCGCACAGGATGCACTTGGCCGGGTCGCGGACGAGCGACGGGCTGGACACGTCGGGCTTCCACTTGCTCTTCTCGCCCGCGTACCGCCGCTGGCGAACGCCCAACTCCTCGGCCAGATCCTGCAGCTGGCAGTTGTTGTTGCGCACGCAGTACAGGCAGTCATCGGGATGATCGGCCAGGAGCAGTTCCACGATGGTCTTGCGGGCCCGCACCGCACGCGGCGAGTGCGTCTTGATCTTCATGCCCTCGCTGACCGGGAACGCACAGCTCGGGGTCAGGTTGGGAGCCCCTTCGACCTCGACCACGCACATGCGGCAGGCCCCGCTGGGCAGCAGGCCCTCCATGTGGCACAGAGTCGGTATCTTCACGCCGGCCCGCCGAAGCACGGGCAAGAGCATCTCGCCCTGTTCCGCCTGAACCGTTCGCCCGTTGACTTCAATGTTTACCATTACGAAAACCCCTTGACTCGAGCCGCGGGCTTCAACCCCGCGCGGGCCTTGGATCACGGATGCTTGCTCTACGGAATTCCGCGCGGGCTGAAACCCGCGGCTCGTTGCTTACTCTTTGACGATCGCGTTGAACCGGCAGGCGTCGATGCACGTTCCGCAGCCGATGCACTTGTCCATGACGATGTAATGCGGATTCTTGACCGAACCGACGATCGCTTCGGCCGGGCAGCGCTTGGCGCACAGCGTGCAGCCCTTGCACTTCTCGGCCTCGATCCGGTAAGTCAGCAGCTCGCGGCATACGCCGGCCGGGCACTTGCGGTCGTAAATATGTGCCTCGTACTCGTCACGGAACCACCGCAGCGTGCTGAGCACGGGGTTGGGAGCGGTCTGCCCCAGCCCGCACAGGCTCGTCTCGCGGATGACCTGGGCCAGCCGCGGCATGGCCATCACACTCTGGAACCGATGCAGGGCGTCGAAGTTTTTCTCGTTCTTCTCGCCCCGGGTGATCCGCTTGAGCGTCTCCAGCAGCCGCCGCGTGCCTTCCCGGCAGGGGATGCACTTGCCGCAGCTTTCCCGCTGGATGAAGTCCATGAAGAACTTGGCCACGTCCACCATGCAGGTGTCCTCGTCCATCACGACGAGTCCGCCCGAGCCCATCATGGCTCCCACTGTCTTAAGCGATTCGTAGTTGACGTCGATGTCCAGGTGCTGCGAGGGAATGCAGCCGCCGGAAGGCCCGCCGATCTGCACCGCCTTGTATCGCTTGCCGTTGGGAATACCCCCGCCGATGTCGAACACGATCTGCCGGATGGTGGTGCCCATGGCCACTTCCACCAGGCCCGTGCGGGCGACCTTGCCCGACAGCGCGAAGACCTTGGTTCCCTTGCTGGTGTCGGTGCCGACCGCACTGAACGCGGCGGCGCCGCGGGCGGCGATCACCGGCACGTTCGCCAACGTCTCGACGTTGTTGATGACGGTGGGCTTGCCCATCAGGCCTTTGACGGCCGGGAAGGGGGGGCGTGGGCGCGGCATGCCGCGTTTTCCCTCGATGCTGTGAATCAATGCGGTCTCTTCGCCGCACACGAACGCGCCCGCCCCCATCTTGATCTTAATATCGAGGCTGAAGTCGCTGCCCAGGATGTTCTTGCCCAGCAGGCCGTACTCCTTGGCCTGGGCGATCGCCCGCTGCAGGTGCTCGATGGCCAGCGGATACTCGGCCCGGATGTACACATACGCGAACGAAGCGCCGATGCCGTAGGCGGCCAGGATCATGCCCTCTATCAACCGGTGCGGATCGCCTTCGATCACCGCCCGGTCCATGAACGCCCCGGGGTCGCCCTCGTCGGCGTTGCACACGAGGTATTTCTGGTCCCCGTGGGCCGCCCGGGCGAACTTCCACTTCTTGCCCGTGGGGAAGCCGCCGCCGCCGCGTCCTCGCAGACCGCTGGCCTCGACCATGTCGCAGACTTCCTCGCCGGACATGGTCTTGAGGATGCGAGCCACCGACCGGTAACCGCCCATGGCGATGTACTCATCGATGTTCTTGGGATCGATGATGCCGCAGTTGGCCAGCACCCACCGCATCTGCGGAGCAAAGAACGGGTGCTCGTCCAGGTAGGGCATGTCGGCCCAAGGCTGCAGCGAGGCCTTCTCGGCCGGGCGATGCTGACCCAACGCCAGTTCCGCGGGGATGGTGCCGGCGAAGACGCCATCCAACAATGGGGTGACTTTGTCCTGGGTGATACCGCGGAACGAAGCGCGGGTACGGCCCGGCAGTTGCACGTCCACGATGGGTTCAGCCGAGCACAGGCCGATGCAACCTACTTCCACAATGTCCGCTTCGACCTTCTTTTCCTGCAGATAATTCTTGATGGCATCGACGGTCTGGCGGGCGCCCGCCCCCAGTCCGCAGGTGCCCGTGCCGACGAAGATCGTCGGGCGAGACACCCGTTCGCGCCGCAGATCGGCCAGCCGGGTCTGCCACTCGGGCCCCAGCTCCTCATCGGTTCGGCTCAACACCGCGATGATGGAGTCGGCTGAGTTGTTGCAGCACGACTCGGCCGCCTTCTCCGCACAGCCGCAACTATTCTCAGCCTTAGGCCGCTTCGCCTTTGCCATTTTCGCTTGCTCGCTTTCGATAGGAATCCAGAATTTGCTCCACCTTCTTCGTGGTGACGCCGGCATGGAACTCGCCGTTGATGGAGATCACCGGGGCCAGGCCGCACGCGCCGATGCAGGCCACCACTTCCAGGCTGAACAGACCGTCGCGCGTGGTCTGTCCCGCCTCGATCTTGAGACTGCGCTGGATGGCGTCGAGGACCGCGGCCGAGCCCTTCACGTGGCAGGCCGTGCCGCGACACACCTGGATGTGGAAGCGGCCTTGCGGCTGGAATCGGAACTGGTTGTAGAAGGTGGCCACGCCGTAAATCTTGCTGGCCGGCAACCGCAGGTGTTCGCCCACCCGAACCACGGCCTCCCGCGACAAGTACCCGTGGCGGGCCTGCACTTCCTGCAGAATCGGAATCAGGCTGTCCCGGCCGGCGTCCGGGTGATTCTGTAAGATGGGCTCGATATCAAACGCGATCACAAAGCCTCCTCATCGCCTGTTGGCTGCTCCGAACCTGCTGAGACTCGGCCATAACCCCCAAGCCTGATTCCATACCACTCAGGCCTGTGCAAGTCCGGCTGGCAGGGGATTGTTTGTGCCTTTTTTCACGAGCAAGTGGTGTGCCAAAGCTCGGCGAGAGCCGGATGTGGGCACAGACCCGCGGGCGATGGCGTCAAATTGCGTTTTGGGTGGACAGATTGAATCTATGATGCACGAAATGGCCGGATTCTCAGGCCAGTTCCTGTATTGTCGACGTATACACTGTATAAGGAGTAAGGTCTTTCTGTATCCTGGAATCGGAACATGTGTTCGGTTTTGGCGCGAGGTCGCGAAATCTGAATAATCAGATGATCTGACTTCTTGCCCTGCCGCTGGGCCAAAATCCTCAGGTGCGGAGCCGTGATGAAATGACCATTCGTTTTAAGTTGACCATGGGGTTCATCGCGGTCGTCCTCGTGCTCAACAGCCTGCTTTCGTTCGCCACCGTCAAGCATCTGGGGAAGGTCTGGCTTCGGGAGATCCAGAGCCGGGTCCGACTGGACCTGAACTCGGCCCGCGCGGCGTACGCCTGCCAGATTATGGGGGTCGCTCGCTTGCTCGACGGCGCTGCGCTGAACGAGGATCTCGCGCGAGCCGTAGCAGCAGGTGACACCGATGCACTGGTTCCGCTGCTGCATGCGTTGTATGAGCGTGGCGAAATGGACGTGCTCGACGCGGTGGCGCCGGATGGCCGCGTGCTGTGTCGCGCCCGCCAGGACGCCGCGGGAGGCGGATCGCTGGCCGGCGATCCCGTGCTGGAGGCCGCCATCGCCAAGGGAACGGCCTTCAGCGGGACCGTGCTCTTGAATCGGGCGGTCCTCGAACAAGAGGGGGCCGGCCTGGTTCATCAGGCCGAGGTGAAGTTGCGCGACACGCCGGCGGCCCGGTCGACGACCGACACGGTTCGGCAAGACGCGCTCGCGCTGGCCGCCGCCGTTCCGCTGTTCGATCGGACCCATAGAATGGTCGGCCTTCTCTACGCGGCCAACCTCCTCAACCACCGCCACGAACTCGTCGACCGCATTCGCGACCAGGTCTTCCCGCACGAACTCTACGGCGGTAAGCCGGTGGGCACGGTGACGCTCTTTCAGCAGGATGTGCGCATCAGCACCAACGTGCGCGATGAGCACGGCGAGCGAGCGGTGGGCACCCGCATGAGCGACGCGGTGTATCGACGCGTGTTGGAAGCGGGGCAGACTTACGCGGACCGGGCTTTCGTGGTGAATGATCACTACATCAGTGCGTATGAGCCCATCAAGGATCCGTCCGGCCGCACCATCGGCGCCCTGTACGTCGGGCTGCTCGAAGCGCCGTTCGCCAACCGGCACAACCTGCTCGTCACTGGCTTCCTCGTGATGGTGGGGGCGGCCAGCGCGGCCTGCCTCGTGTTGATGTTCGTGGTGACCAAGCGGGTGTTGCGGCCCATCGGCGGGCTGATCGAAATGTCGCGGAAAGTGGTGGCGGGCGATCTGACGGCCCGCGTCGAGCATTGTCCGCCCGGCGAGATGGGTGAGTTGTGCCGGGCGGTCAACAACATGGCCGATGCCGTCGCCCTTCGCGAGAAGAAGCTGGAAGAGACCACCAGCCGGCAGATCAACCAGAGCGAGAAGCTGGCCTCCATCGGCCGACTGGCCGCGGGCGTGGCCCATGAGATCAACAACCCACTCACCGGCGTGCTGACGTTTGCTCACCTGCTTCGCGAGAAGTCCAACATGGATGCCCAGGATCGGCAGGACCTGGACGTCATCATCCACGAGACTACACGAGTGGGCGAAATCGTCGGCAGCCTCCTGGACTTTGCCCGAGAACGGCCCGCGAACAAGGCCATGGTCGATTTGAACCAGGTGGTGCGTCAGACGGTGCGGCTGATTGCCAGCCAATCGCAGTTCAAGAAGATCCGGATAGAAGAGCACCTGGACGAGAATCTTCCGCCTGTGTATGGCGACCGCAACCAGTTGCAGCAGGTCGTCCTGAATCTGGCCCTGAACGCCGGCGAAGCCATGCCCGACGGGGGCGACCTGACGATCAGCACGCTGTCTCGTGAGCGGGACGTGATGCTGAGCATTGCCGATACCGGCTGCGGGATCCCCAAGGAACACCTGGACCGGATTTTCGATCCCTTCTTCACGACCAAGCCGGCGGGCAAGGGCACCGGTCTGGGATTGAGCGTCAGCCATCGGATCGTCCAGCAGCACGGGGGCGTGCTGAGCGTCGAGAGCGAGGAGGGGCGAGGGGCTACGTTCACGGTGGCCTTGCCGTTTGGCGAAGAGCCTGCGGCGCCGGATAATGAGGAGGCGCTCATCGCCAACGCAAACGAGACATGAGCAAGCCGCGGGCTCCTGGCCCGCGCGGATCGAGATGGAGACCGGACGTACGTGTCAGAGGCACCCATGAGCACCAGCCCGGAGCAGACCGTCATCCCCGCCCCGCAGCGCATCCTCGTTATTGACGACGAGATGGTGGTGGGCCTGGCCTGCCAGCGAACGCTGTCCGCTGACGGCCACCAGGTCGAGTGCTGCCAGGATCCCCAGGCGGGACTGAACATGGCCCTGACCGGCGGCTTCGATCTGATCCTGGTGGATCTCATGATGCCGGGCCTTGGCGGGATCGAGATTCTCAAGCACCTGCGGGCCGCCGGCGTTTCGAGCGAGGTGGTGATCGTCACCGGCCACTCCACCGTCGAAACGGCCGTCGAGGCCATGAAGGAAGGGGCGGCCGACTACATCTCCAAGCCGTTCTCGCCCAACCAGCTCAAGATGGTGCTCAAGAAGGTCTGGGAACGCTCGACGCTGGTCCGCGAGAACGCCTCCCTTCGCCAGGAGCTGGAAATGCAGCGAGGGCTGGAAGGCATCATCGGCGAGAGCCGGCCCATGGAGCGGGTTTTCTCGCTGATCCGTCGCGTCGCTCCGACCGACGGTACGGTTCTGGTCACCGGCGAGAGCGGTACGGGCAAGGAGATGGTCGTGCGGGCCATTCACCGGTTGAGCCGGCGCAAGGACCACGCCCTGGTGGGATGTGATTGCAGCGCCCTGGCGCCCAGCCTGCTCGAGAGCGAGCTCTTCGGACACGTGAAGGGCTCGTTCACCGGGGCCATCGCCACCAAGCAGGGTTTGTTCGAGGCCGCCAACAAGGGGACGCTCTTCCTTGACGAGGTGGCCAGCCTGAGCATGGAAACGCAGGGCAAGCTGCTGCGGGTACTGGAAACCAAGCGGGTCAAGATGGTGGGCGACACCACCGAACGCGAAGTGGACATTCGGCTGGTGGCGGCGACGAATCGCGAGCTGTCCGAGATGGTGGAAGAGGGCACGTTCCGCGAGGACCTCTATTACCGGCTGAACGTCGTGCCCATTTACCTGCCTCCCCTTCGCGAACGGCAGGGCGACGTGCCTCGGCTGGCCATGTCCTTCCTCGACCGCTTCTGCCGCAAGAACAACGTCGAGGTCAAGGGCTTCTCGCCCGAGGCCATGGCTTGCATGGAAAGCTACCACTGGCCGGGCAACGTCCGCGAGTTACGCAACATCGTGGAGCGCATGGCCATCCTGTGCGACGCCGACAGGATCGAAGTTCGCCACTTGCCGGCCGAGATTCGCCAGGCTCCGCCTCGGCCGACGATCACGTCCATCCCGACCACCTGGGAGGAGTTCAAGCGGCTCAAGCAGCAGGTCCGGGACAGCGCGGTCCAGGATCTCGAGCGCCGTTTCCTCATGGGGGCCTTGCAGCGGTCGGAAGGGAACGTCAGCCGGGCCGCCGAGCAGGTCGGCATGCAGCGAACCAACTTCCACGCCCTCATGCGACGCTATGGACTGACGTCCGAGATCGCACCGTAAGGGCGGAACGTCCTATGTTTCTGCCCGGCGCCGCCGTGCGCCGGCTGTAGAGGTCGCGCCCCTCTGTATACCCCGCACTGAATCCTCGCTCTGTACACTGTATATTTCCGCAATACAGTCCGGAGGGTCCGAAAAGCAGTTTTTCCCTCGCTTTTCTCGCCAAATCACTCCAGATGGTCCACAAATCGGGTTGGCACGCATGATGCAAGGTTGGACCTACGGCGTGCGAACACTTTGAGGGAGCCTGCTCATGTCAACCGATCCGACACTTCTCATCGTGGATGACGAGGAAGTCATCTGCCAGGGCTGCCAGCGCGTCCTTTCCCGCCAGGGATACCAGGTCGAAACCAGCAAGGAGCCGCGCGAAGGCCTGACGCTGGCCAGCGAACGACACTACGATGCCATCCTGCTTGACATCTCGATGCCTTCGATGGACGGCATCGAGTTCCTCGAGCACCTTCGTAAGCGCAAGCCCGATGTTCCGGTCATCTTCATCACCGGACATCCGAGCATTCCGAACGCGACGTCGGCGGTTCGGTTGGGGGCGGCCGACTACATCACCAAGCCGTTTACACCAGAAGAAATCACCGAATCCGTGCAGCGGCTGGTCCGGCCCCGAAGCGCAGCACCCGCGATTGAGGTGCCGGCCACGTCAAACAGCGGCGTGTCGCAGTGGACGCCGGACACCAAGGGTCTGCTGTTCTGGGAAGAGACCTGGATGCTGCCCGATGACGACGGCGAACTGCTCGTCGGGCCCATGGTCGGCCGATCGGTGGCCGCCGCGGTTCAGTCAGTGCGCCTGCCGCAGATGGGCGAGGTCGTCTATCAGGGCCTGCCCATGGCCGGTCTGGTGATGGCCGACGGCAGCGTGCGCACCGTGCCCGCGCCGGTTTCCGGCGTGGTCTGTGCGATCAACTCCGCGCTGGCGGACAACCCGGCGGCTCTGGCCGATGCGGAAGGCCGAACCGGCTGGGTGGCCAGTATCTCGCCGACGCGCCTGGCTGAAGAGGAAGTGCACTGCCGGTATCGCCGCGTGCTTCTGCTGAATGCCGACGAATCCGCGGCCCGTGAGCAATCGCAGAAACTCGCAGCCCTGGGCTGCCAGGTTCGCAGTCTGGCCGACTGGGACGACCGCCTGGCCGCTGAGCTGAACGGTGTGCTGGTCATCCTCGATTCGCGATCGTTCCGCGGCAAAGGCGCGGTCATCGTCGAGCGCATCAACACGCTGGCGCCATCGGCCAAGATTGTCGTGCTGGCCGCGCCCGACGCCCGGTGGGAAGCCGATTACCGCCGTCACAAGATCTTCTTCTACGCGATTCAGCCGTTCGTGGACGGCGAGATCGTGGACATTCTGGACGCTGCGTTCCGGTCGCAGGTCCATGCCGCCGGCAAGGAAGCGGGCACCGGTGCGCTGGACTACGTGAGCAAGATCTGCATCACCAACCGGGCGGGCCTGAAGGTTTGCCTGCTCGCCGAAGGCGGCTTGTTGCAGAAGGATGCCGGCCTGGGCCGGTACGTTCGCCGCAAGCTGCTCGAGCTGACCCTGCCCGTCGAGACCACACTGGGCAGCAGCACCATCAGCCCGATCAAGGTCATGAAAGCGGCCAGCTCATACGATCGGGTGATCGTCCTCCTGGCCCGCGACATGGGCCGGTTGCCCGGCTCGCTCGTGCAGTACACCAAGGGCGAGTACGTGGGCGTCACCGGTGATGAGGCGGCCAAGGTGGTGACCTTCGTGGTGCAGCCGGACAAAGGCAAGGGAAGCCCGTTCAAAGTGGAAGAGCGGACGGCGGCCATGCTGGCCGAGCATCTGGTCCGGCAAATGAGCGCGATTTGAGCCGCGTCCGTCCGCCGGCGATGACGCGGGAAAGAGCGGAGTGAAATGCAAGCAGTACAACAAGAAAATCCGGTCGAGCAGATCGCTCACACGAACGTGAGCCACTGCTATCAGTGCGGCAAGTGCTCGGCCGGCTGTCCCATGGGCGAGCACATGGACGTGCTGCCCAACCAGTTGATCCGGCTCGTGCAGTTGGGCCGGATGGACAAGGCCATGCGAGCCCAATCCATCTGGTTGTGCGTGTCCTGTCAGACCTGCTCGACCCGCTGTCCGAAATCGGTGGACTGTGCCGGCATTATGGACGCTCTTCGCGAGCTCGCCGCCCGGAGCGGAAACCCCGCGTCCGAGCAGATGAGAACCGTCGTGTTCCAGCAGGCGTTCCTCGACAACATTCGGCGTTACGGGCGGCTGAATGAGCTGGAGCTGATCGCCTGGTTCAAGACCAAGGCCTTCGCGAAGGACTTCAGCGTGCCGCTGTTGTTCAAGGACGCCATGCTGGGCCCCAAGATGATCCAGCGGGGCAAGTTCCATCTGAAAGGCGAGAAGGTTCGCGATCGCGACGTGGTTCAGCGGATCTTCGCGAAGTGTGCGTCGTAGTCTTGTTTTTTCTGGCTTATAGCTCATAGCCTATAGCTCAAAGCTTTTTCCAATGAACATCGGCTACTATCCCGGTTGTGCACTCCACGGCTCCTCGAACGACTACGAACAGTCGGTACGGGCCTGCCTGGGAGCGCTGGGCGTGCAATTATGCGAGCTGGACGACTGGATCTGCTGTGGGGCGACCGCGGCCCATTCGCTGAATCACAAGCTCGCCGTGGCGTTGCCGGCGCGAAATCTGGCCATCGCCGAGCGCGACGGTTTCGCCGAGATGCTCGCGCCCTGCCCCATGTGCTCGGCCCAACTGATCAAGGCGTCGCGGGCGATCGCCGCCGATTCCAAACTCCGCGACGAGATGTCGGACATCGTCGAGCTGAAGGTCCAGGGCCGCACGCAGGTGGTCAACCTCATCCAGGTTCTGCAGAAGGCCGGCAGCGAGGCCTTGCGAACCAAGCAGGTGCGGGCGCTGACCGAGTTCAAGCCGGCCTGCTACTACGGATGCCTTCTCACCCGCCCGCCGGAGACACTGCGGTTTGACGATGCCGAGCATCCGACCTCGATGGAGACGATTCTGCGCGAACTGGGAGCTGCTCCCGTCGAGTGGAATTACAAGACCGAATGCTGCGGCGCGGGCATGACCATGTGCAACGAGCAGACCGTGCTCGAACTGTCGCATCGGATCCTCAGCGATGCCGCCGCTCACGGGGCCAACTGCCTGGTCGTGGCCTGTCCGATGTGCCATGTGAATCTGGACATGAAACAGGCGGACGTCGAGCGCCGGTTCGGCGTCGTGCACAACCTGCCCGTGTTTTATCTGTCCGACCTGGTGGGTTTGGCATTCGGATTGCAGGAGAGTGAGTTGGGGATCGACCGGCACTTTGTCGCGGCGAGCGGTCTGGCGAGTCGTGGGCAGTGAGCCGCGGACGCACTCGTACGAATGATCCGCGTGGACGAACATTGAACACGCGTTCAAGGATGTGGAAGGGACGTCATGGCCAGGATTGGTGTGTTTGTTTGCTATTGCGGTGAGAACATCAGCCGCACGGTTGATGTCGAAGAAGTGGCCCGGCAGATTGCCGACGTCCCGGGTGTGCGCTGCAGCCTCACCTACAAGTACATGTGCTCGGATCCCGGGCAGAACACCATCCGCGAGAAGATCCGTGAGGAGCGGTTGACCGGCATCGTCATCGCCTCGTGCTCGCCGCACATGCACCTCCGGACGTTCCGCAAGGCCGCTCAGGCTGAGGGACTCAACCCGTACCTCGTCGAGATGGCCAATATTCGCGAGCACTGCTCGTGGGTACACCACGACAAAGCCGCGGCGACGGCCAAGGCGGTGGATCTTGTTCGCATGTCGGTGGCCAAGGTCATGCGGAACCACGCCCTGTCACCCATCCGCGTGCCGCTCACCAGGCGAGCGCTGGTCATCGGCGGCGGCGTGGCCGGCATCCAGGCCGCTCTCGATATCGCCGACGCCGGCCACGAGGTGGTGCTCGTGGAGCGCGAACCGAGCATCGGCGGCAAGATGGCCGGGCTGTCCGAGACCTTTCCCACGCTCGACTGCTCGCAGTGCATCCTCACGCCTCGCATGGTGGACGTGGGCCAGCATCCGAAGATCAAGTTGTACACCTACTCGCAGGTCGAGTCGGTCGACGGCTTCGTCGGCAACTTCAACGTCACCATCCGCAAGCGGGCCCGCTACGTGGACATGAAAAAGTGCACGGGTTGCGGAGCCTGCTGGAATGCGTGCCCCAACAAGAAGACGCCCAGCGAATTCGATTACGGCATGGGCAACCGCACGGCCATCTACGTGCCCTTCCCGCAGGCCGTGCCCGCGCGTCCGGTGATCGACGCCAACGCCTGCCTCATGCTGACCAAGGGCAAGTGCGGGCTGTGCGCGAAGAAGTGCGCGGCCGGGGCCATCAACTTCCAGGACGCCGACGAACTGGTGACCGAGCCGGTGGGGGCGGTCGTGGTGGCCACGGGCTATCGGCTCTGGAACATCGGCAAGGAACAGGACGACGCCAAGCTGGCCGGCTACGGCGAGTACGGCTACGGGCAATACAAGGACGTCATCGATTCGCTACAGTTCGAGCGGCTGGTCTCGGCCAGCGGCCCGACTGGCGGCGAACTCAAACGGCCTTCCGACGGCAAGGAACCCAAGACCGTCGTTTTTATCAGTTGTGTGGGCTCGCGCGACAACGCCAAAGGCATGTCGTACTGCTCCAAGATTTGTTGCATGTACAACGCCAAGCACGCCATGTTGTACAAGCACAAGGTCCACGACGGGCAAGCTCATGTGTTCTACATGGACATCCGCGCGGGCGGAAAGAACTATGACGAGTTTGTCCGCCGGGCCATCGAGCAGGACGGCGCCCATTATCACCGCGGCCGCGTGTCCAAGATCACGGAACAGGGCGGCAAGCTCATTGTCCGTGGCGTGGACACGCTGGCCGGCGAGCCCGTGACCGTCGAAGCCGATCTGGTCGTACTGGCCACGGCCATGCGGCCCGCCGATGGCGTCGAGAAACTCGCCCAGAAACTCAACGTGGGATACGACGAGCACGGCTTCTTGTCCGAGTCGCATCCGAAGCTCCGGCCGGTCGAGACCAATGCCGCCGGCGTGTTCGTGTGCGGCGCGTGCCAGGGGCCCAAGGACATTCCTGAGTCGGTGGCCCAGGCGACCGCCGCCGCGGGCAAGGTGCTGGTCATGTTCAGCCAGCAGGAGATCACCCGCGAGCCGGAAATCGCCCGCATCGACGAGCGGTTGTGCGCGGCCTGCTTCAACTGCGCCAGAGCCTGCCCCTACAACGCCATCGAGCGGGCGGAGATCAAGGATCGCAACGGCAAGCTCATCAAGCGGACGGCTCGCGTGAACCCGGGCCTGTGCATGGGCTGCGGGACGTGCGTGGCGATCTGCCCCTCCAAGTGCGCGGAACTCGAGGGCTTCACCGAGCAGCAGGTGTACGCGATGGTGGACAGCCTCGCGTGAGGGATGACGGGAGGAAGCGGGGAACGCCGGGCGCGGATGTTTCGCCTCGATGCCTCCGGAAATGAGTGAACATGACGCAGAAACAACATCTAGACACGCAGGAAGGCAGCTTCGAGCCGAAGATCATCGCCTACGTGTGCAACTGGTGCACATATCTGGGCGCCGACCTGGCCGGAACCAACCGCCTGGAGTACCCGGCGAACGTGCGCATCATCCGGCTGCCTTGCACGGGCCGTATCGACTTCAACCTCATCGTCAAGGCGTTCGAGGTCGGGGCTGACGCCGTGCTCGTTTCGGGCTGCCATCCGGGCGACTGCCATTACACCTCGGGCAACTATCACGCCCGTCGCCGGTGGATGTTGTTCCGCGAACTGCTCAACACGCTGGGGATCGAGATGGATCGTATCCACTTCACGTGGATCTCGGCCGCCGAAGGGCGCAAGTTCCAGCAGGTGATCTCGGAGATCACGGAAAAGACGCGGCAAATGGGGCCGTACCGGGCGTACAAGCGAATCTGTGAGGCGTCGTGATGATTCAGCGGCTGCAAAAGACGTGTCGCGAGCTGCTCGAAACGGGCAAGGTGGACGTGGTCATCGGCTACGGGCAGAAACACCCGGAACTGCCGCCATACCCGGTTTTCGTGACCGCGCCCGACGAGGTCGGCCAGCTCGTTTGGAACGCCCAGTGCGTGATGAACCTCACGACGTACCTGACGCGCAAGGAAGTCAAAGCGCTGGGACGGCCGGCGATCATCGTCAAGGGCTGCGACGCCAAGGCCCTGATCGTGCTCGAAAAAGAGTCGCAGATCGACCGGTCGCAGATCGTGGTGATCGGCGTGGCCTGCCAGGGCGTGATCGGCGGACACCCCGTCGACGGGCAGGATCCGCGGGCGGCCACCGCCGCCAAGTGCAAGGTGTGCGACGTGCACATGCCGCCCGGCGTGGATATCACGCTCGGCGAGACGGATAGCGGACCGGTGACCGCGGCCTGGCGCTATTCGGATCTCGACGCGTTCATGGACCAGACGCCCGAAGAACGGATGGCCTTCTGGCAGGAAGAGTTCGAGCGCTGCATCAAGTGCTACGCGTGCCGCCAAGTCTGCCCGTTGTGCTATTGCGAGCAGTGCGTGGTGGACAAGAATCGGCCGACCCGCGTGAGTACGTCGGCGAGCCTGAAGGGCAACTACGCCTGGCACATCACGCGGGCGTTCCATTTGGCCGGCCGGTGCATCGGTTGCGACGAGTGCACCCGGGCCTGCCCGGCGGGCATCGACCTGCGGCTGCTCAATCTATCGCTGGCCAGGGCGGCTGAGGAGAACTTCGGCTATCGAGCCGGCTACGACCCACAGGCCGAAGCCGTCATCGGTGCGTTCTCCGAACAGGACAAGGAGAGCTTTATCGGCTGAGCGAAGTTCAACCTTCGCCGGCCTTGATCCGTCTCGCCGCGGCAACGGCGGCGGGAACGCTGTGCCAGCCAAGGCAACGAAAGAGACACGCATATGAGTACCATCATCGCCGAGACCGCTTTGCGTGAGCTGGTCAACACCTGGATGGGCCAGGGCAAGCACGTCGCCGGCCCCACCGAGGTGCGCGACGACGTCGTTTTATATCAATGGCTGAGTCGTGCGGAAGATCTGCGCATCGGCGGCTCGCCCCGTCCGCGCAACTCCATCAAGGAGTTCGTCTTCCCGCGTCACGAGAAGCTCTACGGGTACAAGCTCGAGGGCCGCAAGATCGAGCTCGTCGAGACGCCCCTGCCTGAGACCGAACAGATCGTCATCGCCGCCCGTCCGTGCGATGCTGCCGCGCTACCCATCCTCGACCAGGTGATGAACTGGGACTACCGCGACGTCTTCTACAATCGTCGCCGGAACCTCACGACGGTGGTCACGCTGGCCTGCCAGGATCACGACGCGCACTGCTTTTGCACGGCGGTGGGCTCGGGCCCCGATGATGAACGCGGTTCGGACGCCATGCTGTTCAACCTGGGTGATGGCACGTACGAAGTGCGTTGTCTGACCGACAAGGGCAAGGCTCTGTTCGCCGGCGCGCTCCAACCGTCCGAGCGCGTGGGTGAGGTTGGCCCCGGCCCGGAGATTCGGCTGGACCTGGACTCCATTCGCGAGTTCCTCAACAACGAATTCCAAAGCCCGCAGTGGGCGGCCATGACCATGCGCTGCATCGGCTGCGGCGCCTGTGCCTACGAGTGCCCGACCTGCCACTGCTTCGACATTGCCGACGAGAAGGTCGGCAACACCGGTGCCCGCGTGCGGAACTGGGATACCTGCCAGTTCGCGATCTTCACCGCCCACGCATCGGGGCACAATCCGCGGTCCGTTCAGAGCCAGCGGCAGCGCCAGCGGATTTACCACAAGTTCGAGGTGTATCCGGCCAAATTCGGCGAGACGCTCTGCACGGGATGCGGCAACTGCTCGCGAGTCTGCCCCATGGGGCTGGGCGTGCTGCCCGTGCTCGTGGCCATGCAGGGGGTCGAACAGGTCGAGCCGAGTGAGTATGTGTGAGACCGCGGAGGAATGACGCGGTGAGGGGGCGACGCGGCAACGCGGCGACAGGAACGCGAATCGGAACCGAGACGAGCTCAATGGTTGCTAACATCTACCAGCCCGATTTGATGACTGTTTTGAAGGTCCAGCAGCACACCGCGGACGTCAAGTCCGTGCGCATCGCCTTTGCCGATGCCCAACGGGCCCGCGAGTTCTCGTTCCGCGTCGGGCAATTCGGGATCTTCTCGGCGTTCGGCTACGGGGAGTCCACCTTCAACATCTGTTCCAGCTCGAACTGGAAGGACTACATCGAGTTCTGCTTCCGTCGCACCGGCGCGGTGACCGAGGCGCTGTGGCAGATCGAGGAAGGCGACACCATCGGCTTCCGCGGTCCGTACGGCACGAGCTATCCCATGGAAGAGTGGGAAGGCCGCAACCTGATCTTCATTGGCGGCGGAATCGCCATGCCGCCCATTCGTTGTGCCATCTGGTACGCGCTGGAGAATCGCGAGAAGTACGGCGAGATCACCATCGTTTACGGCGCACGCACGCCGGGCGATCTGGTGTTCGTCGATGAGCTCGACGAGTGGGCGAAACACGAACGGACGCGGGTCATCCGCTGCGTCGATCCCGGCGGCGAAACGCCCGACTGGAAGGGCGAAGTCGGTTTCGTGCCGCACGTGGCCGCCCGGGCGAAGATCAACGCCGAGAATGCCGTCGCTCTGGTCATCGGCCCGCCGATCATGATCAAGAACACGCTGCCGGTCCTGGCCGAGATGGGCCTTGGTGACCGGGACATCTACACGAGCCTGGAGAACCGGATGAAGTGCGGCGTGGGCAAGTGCGGTCGGTGCAACTGCGGCCCCGTCTACGTCTGCAAGGAAGGCCCGGTCTTCTCGCTCGAGCAGATGAAGAAGCTTCCCGACGACTTCTGATCAGAACCCTCAGTTCAGAGAATGCTTCCAGAGCGGTGGGGCTTGCCCCCGCCGTCTCGTTTCCACGGGGAGTGTGCGTTCGCATTCACATTTCGCGGGCGAACTCCTCGATCATCAGGGCCAGCCGTCGATTGCACGCCTCGGCCACGTGGACCGCAGCGAGCAATTGTTGCCGGCCATCGGCCGAGGTGAATGCATCGCGGACGCCTGCCTCGTCGGTCGACGGCGTCAGACGCGTGACAATCTCGTGACAAGCATCGATCATCGCACCCACGGCATCCTGTCGCTCGCGGGGAGCGGCGGAGCGAATCCACTGGAGAAACCCGGCCGCCGACCGGAAGCTGCTCACGATGAACTCCGCGTGCTGGCGATGCTCACGCCAGGACGCGTCCTGATCGGGCGGGCCGAACTCCGTTTCGCTGAGCCAGGTCTCCCACGCGTCGAACGCCGCAGGGCCGGTGATCATGGCGGGCAGGCCGTCCTCGGCCGTCAGTTGGAACGGCGCCCGGTTCATGTACGCGTCCGCGTGCCGCATGGCCATGGCCAGCAACCGGTCACGCGGTGGCAGGCCCGGCGTGCAATCCTCAACCACGTAGCATTGCACGGCCGGCGAAACCATCTGCACGTGCGGGCTACCGGCCCACATCGTCGTGCCGGACATCGCTTCGCCCGAAGCGTCGGTGATCACGCCCCAGAACATCCCGCTCACGCCGGGCCAGCCCTGCCAGGCGATCACCGGCTGGCCGTTCTCCAGCGCCCGCTGGATGAGCGGCTTGTAGCTCGCCTCGAAGTGTTGCGGAAACTCGACGGCCTGTGTCATCTCCAGTCCGACCGCGGGCGGCTGCAGGTTGCGCAGACGAATACCAAACAGCGCCGCCGCCGGTTCGACGAACGCATCCCGCCCGTAGGTCATCCACCAGCCCGGCGCCGGCTCTGCTCTGACGGACACCGCCGCGAACGACACGCCCATGGCCGCGCAGAGGCAGTCGTAATCCACCTCGCCGCCGGCCGCCTCGGCCACCGCCCGCAAGGCCAGCGCCAAGGACTCGTGCCGGCCCGCTTCCTCCCGAATCGCGATCGTGTTCAGGTCCATTCCGGGATTCTACCGGCTCGCCGATCCCTGCATCCAGCCGGCATCCCTGGCGGTGCATGCTTCCAGCGTGCCCAGTGCCGCTAGGGGGCCTGCACATTCCGGGATTACCAAAATGTGGCACCCCGTACTTGATTGCCGGGCGGGAATAGACGACAATTGTCGGATGTCTCAGTGTCCCCGTGTCGGGGGAAACCTTCTGGGACCGACAACCGAATAACCGATGAGCTACTTGTCCGGCGTCTTCAGGGTGGAGGCTCCGGGCAAGGCCGGTTTTCCGCCGGTACGGCTCACCCGTTCGCCGCGGGCGGTCGTGGCGAACGGGAGACTCCATGGAAACCTATTGGAAAGGAGAAAACCATGGCGACCAAGCCGCCGCCCAAAGCACCCGCGCGCGCCATCCCAGCTCCCGCAGCCCCGTCCGTTGAAGCCGCTCAGAACGTAACCCCTGTTGCCAAGAAGGGTTCTCAACTTCTGCTGGAGGCCTCGCTCGAGCAGAACGTCGAGGTGTTGTTTGGCTACCCGGGCGGGGCGATTCTTCCGACATTCGACGTTCTGTACGGAGCGCCCATCAAGTTCATCCTGACCCGCTGCGAGCAGGGTGCCGGGCACATGGCCGACGGCTACTCGCGGGCGACCGGTAAGGTGGGAACGGTCCTGGTGACCAGCGGACCGGGGGCCACGAATCTGACGACCGCTCTGGCGACGGCTTACATGGACAGCATTCCCATGGTCGCCTTATCGGGCCAGGTGGCGACGGCGGCCATCGGCAACGACGCCTTTCAGGAGGCGGACGTCGTGGGCGTGACGCGGCCGGTGACCAAGCACAACGTCCTGGTCAAGGACGTGCGCGACCTGCCCCGGGTCATCCGCGAGGCCTACCACATCGCCCGGACCGGCCGGCCCGGGCCGGTGTTGGTGGACCTGCCCAAGGACGTGCAGGTGAGCAGCTTCGCCTACAACAACGACGGTGAACTGAACCTGCCCGGCTATCGACCGCGGGTCAAGGGCAACGACCGGCAGATCCGACTGGCCGCCGAAGCGATCAACGCGTCGGAACGGCCCGTGCTCTACGTGGGCGGCGGCGTGATCTCGGCCAACGCCTCGGAGAACCTGCGCGAGCTGGCTCGCAAGGGCAACATTCCCGTTACGACCACACTACTGGGCCTCGGCGCGTTCGACGAGGTGGGGGACAGCAAACTCTCGCTGCACATGCTGGGTATGCACGGCAGCGCCTATGCCAACTACGCGGTGCAGGCCTCGGACCTGCTGATCGCGGTGGGGGCCCGCTTCGACGACCGCGTGACCGGCAAGCTCGAGACGTTCGCCCCGCACGCGAAGATCATCCACATTGACGTGGATCCTTCGAGCATCAGCAAGAACGTGGACGTGGACATTCCGGTGGTCGGCGACGCCAAGGCGGTTCTGGAGGAACTCGTGCCGCTCGTCGAGCATCGGCCGCGGGTGGCCTGGTTCGAGCAGATCGACAAGTGGAAGCAGCGCTATCCCTTCCAGTACCACCCAGTCGAAGGCACGATCAAGCCGCAGCAGGCGATCGAGGCGATTGCCCGCATCACGCAGGGCGAAGCGATCATCACCACGGGCGTGGGCCAGCACCAGATGTGGGCCGCCCAGTTCTATCGCTGGCGCTATCCGCGGCAGATGATCACCTCGGGCGGGCTGGGGACCATGGGCTATGGCTTCCCGGCAGCACTGGGCGCAGCCATCGGCCGCCCCGACAAGGTGGTGATCGACATCGACGGCGACGGCAGCTTCCTCATGACCTGCAACGAGCTGGCCACCGCCGCCGAGTACCAGATCCCGGCCAAGATCGTGATCCTCAACAACCACTACCAGGGTATGGTCCGGCAGTGGCAGGAGCTGTTCTACGAGAAGCGGTACATGGCCACGCCCATGACCAATCCGAACTTCGCCAAGGTGGCCGAGGCGTTCAACTGCAAGGGACTCGAAGTGCGCGATCCCAAGCAGCTTGACGATGCCATCCGTGAGATGATCGCCACGCCCGGCCCGGTGGTCCTGGACGTTCACGTGGACCGCGAGGAAAACGTCTATCCCATGGTGGCGGTGGGCAAGAGCCTGCACGAAATGGAAATGGGGGGGATGGCCTAGCGAAAGGTTCCGTAGGGCATGGATCAGGCAGCCAATCCAGTCGAATCCGTCCCCGCGGTCTCGCGCCGGCGAGTTCGTTTGTTTCCCGGCCTGCGGACGCTGCTTCGCACGCGGATTGTCGCCGGTCTGGTGACGGTCATTCCCATCTGGGTGACCTACGTCATCGTCCGGTGGATCTTCGACATGATGCGGGGTGCGACGCAGCCGCTGGCCGACCGGGTGGCCAAGCTCATTCTCGAGGCCAACAAGAATATTCTGCCGGCGACGGTGCAGGACTACAAAGACTGGATTGTGCCGCTGGTGGCGGTGCTGCTGACGCTGTTCCTGCTGTACCTGCTGGGACTGCTCACGGCCAACGTGTTTGGCCGTCGGATGATCCAGTGGTTCGAGCGCGTGTTCACCAGGCTGCCTCTGGTCAAGACCATTTATACGTTGGCCAAGCAGATCGTGATGACGTTCGGGGGGGCCGAGTCGATGCATTTCCAACGCGTGGTGCTGGTGGAGTTTCCGCACCCGGGAATGAAGTGTATCGCCTTCCTGACATCGGTCATGGAGGACGCCGATACGGGCCGCAAGATGGCCAACGTCTACATCGCCACCACGCCCAACCCGACGACGGGGTACATGCAGATTGTCCCGCTCGACCGGGTGTCGGAGACGACCTGGACCATGGAAGAGGCCATCAAGCTGCTGATGTCCGGAGGGATCGTCAGTCCGTCGACGGTCAATTTTGACAAGATACATCCTGTTCGCTGGCCCCCTGAGCCCAAGACCACCGAGGACGGGGCGGGGCTGGCCGGCGTCATGAAATGATAACCGCCTGGCTCAAAAAGCCGGGACAGATATCGGGTACGAACCATGCATAAGCACATTTTCAGCGTTCTCGTGCAGAATCAACCGGGCGTGCTGGCTCACATCGCCGGCATGTTCGCCGCTCGTGGTTTCAACATCGACTCGCTCGTGGTCGGGCGAACTGAAGACCCGCAGTTCTCGCACATGGTCATCGTTTCGTCCGGTGACGACCTGACCATGGAGCAGATTCGCAAGCAGTTAGGCAAGATCGTCACGGTGGTGAAGGTCCGCGACCTGAGCGAGCAGGATTGCGTCGAGCGCGACCTGCTGCTTATCCGGATCCACTGCCCGCCGGAAAAACGCGGCGAGATTCGGCAGCTCACGGAGATCTTCCGGGCGAGCATCGCCGACGTGGGGCCCAAGTCGGTGCTGGTGCAGCTCACCGGCCCGGAGGACAAGATCGAGGCTTTCATCGATTTGTGCCGGCCTTATGGCATTAAGCAGTTGTCGCGGACGGGGGTGATTGCCATTCCGCGCGACAACCAGCGGAATGAGAACATTGGCACGCCGGTGACTCGGCGTGTCCGCGTCCGCAGCGCCGTAGTGAGCACGGCCGGCCCGGACGTGGCACTGCCGCCCAGTTGATCGGCGCGGCACGATCTCCAGACCTGTTCTCGATCGGACGAGGCCGGGATACCAGGACAAGCCCGGGGAGTTTGCTCTCTTCGGGCTTTCTGTTTTGTTTGCGGGACAGCAGGAAGGAGTGATGTAAGCTCTTCTGAAAAGCTTGCGGGTTTCTTGTTTCGTTCGGGCCGCTCGAGGCTTATAGTGTAGGGCCTTGACATGCGGCCCGTGCGGTGAACGGGCGTGATGCCATTCTTTCCGAGGGTGAATCATGAGTCGCAGCTTCCTGGTGCGGTTGACGGACGCGGTACGCATCTGGGCGGTTACAAGTCTGGTCGCGGGTGCGGTTCTGGCCTTCGCTTCGACCTCGGTCCAGGCCCACGACAATCCGAGCGATGCGCCGCCGGCGGTTCCGCCCGCCGAGTTGTACGCACCTTCGCGAATGCCCGACCGTATCGTCCTGACCTGGACCGGCGATACGACCACAACGCAGACCGTCACCTGGCGTACCTCTGTAGATGTTACCCGGGCGTTCGCCGAGATCGCCGTGGCCGACGCGGGGCCGAACTTCCCCGAGAAAGCGAAGCGGATCGAGGCCAAGACGCAGCCATACGAGTCCGATCCGCCCGAATGGCACCTGCATGTGGTGGAGTTCAGGGAACTCTCTCCCGCGACCATCTACGCATATCGCGTCGGTGATGGCACGAACTGGAGCGAGTGGTTTCAGTTCCGCACCGCCCCGACAACCCCCGAGCCCTTCTCGTTCATCTATGTGGGCGATGCCCAGACCGACCTGCGCAGCCGGTGGTCGCGTGTGATTCGCCAGGCGTTCATCGATGCCCCGCGAGCGGCCTTCACACTGCATGCCGGTGATCTGGTGACCGACGCGGATGACGATGCGCTCTGGGGGGAATGGCACGGGGCCGGCAGTTGGATCAACGCCATGATTCCGGTCATCGCCACGCCGGGCAACCACGATTACATCTCCATCAAGAAGCCCGACGGCAGCCGCGAACGCCGGGTGTCGCGGCATTGGTCGCAGTTCACGTTCCCCGCCAACGGCGTGCCGCAACTGCCCGGTTCTGTCTATTACATCGACTATCAGAACCTCCGCATCGTGTCGTTGGATTCCAACCAGTTGCAGGCCGAGCAGGTCGAATGGCTGGACAAGGTTTTGGATACCGATCGGACGTGGAAGATCGTGACGTTCCATCATCCGATCTATTCGACGGCCAGGGGACGAGACAACGTCAAGCTGCGGGAGCTGTGGAAGCCGATATTCGACAAGCACAGCGTGGACCTGGTCCTGACCGGGCACGACCACGCCTATGGGCGAAGCGGCCTGCTCGAAGCGGTCCAGAACGTTCCTACGGGAGCGAGCGTGCGCACCCCTGCCGGCGGTACGGTCTATGTGGTCTCGGTGAGCGGGCCCAAGATGTATGATCTCGACGCCAACCCTCGCACCGAGTTCCGCCGGGCCGCCGAGGACACGCAGTTGTATCAGATCATCTCAATCGACGGCACCACGCTGCGGTACGAGGCCCGCACCGCGGTGGGCGACGTCTACGATGCATTCACGCTCAAAAAGCGGCCGGGGCAACCGAACGAAATGATCGAGCAGGTGCCGTCCACGCCCGAGCGCCGGCGTCCGCCCAAGCCGGAGAAGGCCGCCGGGTAACCGTCGCCGATTCATCCTCCCGACATTCCCACACAGCGGCGGGGCTTGTCCCGCCGCTTCTCTACCTCCGGGCCGTTCTTGCCTCCGGAGCCGACCTGTCCTTTCACGTGTGCGATCGCGACCTTCTTTCCCTCCTGCGGGTGCACGCGTGCGAACATGTCCGCGTTGTAGTACACTCTGCGCGCGAAGGCACCGCAGCGATTGACCCAACCAGGCGGACCGGCGGTCCGGATTGACGTGCAGGATCACCCCGAACATTCCCCCGAGCAGTTGCCGCGGCCGTCTTGCGATGCAGCCGTCCAGCCCGTTTGCGCAGGTGAAACGTCCGGACCGCAGTCTTGCGGCTGCGACGTAAGCCGCGCGATCCCGGCCCGCCGCCCGCACGGCTCGCCTTGGCTGGTGATCATCTTCGGCACGTTGTCGGCGTGCGGACCGATGGCCACCGACATGTATCTCCCGGCGCTGCCCGGTATCGCTCGTGATCTGGGCACGTCGGACGGGGCTGTTCAGCTCACGCTTTCCGTGTTCCTGATCGGCCTGGCTCTGGGCCAGTTCCTGTGGGGCACGCTCAGCGACGCCTGGGGAAGACGCTTGCCCATGCTTCTGGGCAGCGCGGCATTTGTGTTTGCCTCAGTAGTCTGTGCGTGCACGTCGTCGATCACGATACTCATCGGCGCCCGCTTCCTGATGGGCTTCGGCGGTTCGGCCGGCGTGGTGGTTTCGCGAGCGGTTGTGCGCGACATGTTCGACGAGCATGAGTCCGCACGCTTCTACTCGCTGATGATGATTATCGGCGGCCTGGCGCCCATCGTCGCCCCCGTGTTGGGCGCCGCACTGCTGGCTTGGCTGCACTGGCGGGCCATTTTCTGGGTCGTGGCGGCCTTCGCCGCCTTCTGCTTTGTGGGCGTGCTCTGGGGAGTGCCGGAAACGCTCGCCAGGACCGACCGGCTCGAAATCCGCTTCCGCATGGTCGCGGGCCGGTACGCCGGCCTGTTTCGCAGGACGGACTACATTGGCTACGCCCTGGCGGCGGGCTTCTGCCACGCCTTGCTGTTTGCGTACATCTCCAGTTCGCCGTTCCTGTTCATTCAACTGTACGGCGTGACGCCTCAGCAATTCAGCGTGGTGTTCATGTCGAACGCGGTAGGGCTCTACGCGACCGGGCAGTTCAATCGCGTTCTCCTGCGCCGGCTCAGTCCGCGCCAGATCCTCATGCGGGCGGTCGTCCTGAACCTCGTGATCGCGGCGATCCTGTTGGCCCTGCTCGTGGCCGATCGGGCTCCGTTCCCTGTGTTCGTGGCACTTCTGTTCGCACTGGTGGGCAGTCTGGGCTGGATCTTCCCCAACGTTATCGCGGTGGCCATGAAGCCCGTCGGCGATCAGGCCGGTAGTGCTTCCGCCTTGCTCGGTGTCCTGCAGTTCACGTTCGGTGCCGCCTCGGCCAGCCTCGTCGGTGCACTGGCTGACGGCACGGCCATTCCCGCCGTCGGCGTCATCACCGGCTCGAGCCTGTCCAGCCTGCTGATACTCCTGATCTTCAGGCACCTGACCCGCCGGTGACGGAGGTGCGGAACGATGGTGACGCCGTGGGCGCAGCAGCACTCGTCCGGGTCGAACACGGTTCCGGACGAGATCAGTCGCATGTGTCTGAAAAATCGATTACGGCTCGGGTGAGCCACCGCACGCCGCGGGAGCCGCGGACTCTTTCTTCGAACCGGTCCGCCGGCCCCAGTCGCGGGCGGCGGCGAAGTCGAACAGCATGAAGATCCGCTCCGGCGTCAGTTCCGGAAACTCGGTCTGCGAGGCCTGCATGGCCTCTTGCGTGTGCGTCATATCGAATTGCGGCGTGTGCACGACCCGAGGCGTCAGCAGGTTGTACTGATCCCACAGGAGCGATTCGGCGTGCGAGCACTTGCCGATGACCTCATCGGGATCGGCGAAGTAACCGCCGTACAGCCCGAAATACTCCTCGTAGATCCGCTTCATCATGTCGTTGGTCGGGCCATGCGGATTGGTCAGGTGATAGATCCGGCCGTGGAACTGCGGCCGCAGGATGATCTCGGCGATCATCTTGGAGGCGAAGTCCACGGGCACGATGTTCTGACGGTCTTCGGGCCGGCCGGGGATGCGCAGCGGAATGTAGGTCTTGGAGCCGTTCTTGGGATCAGCGTATTGACGCTTGAGCACGCTGACCAGGCGGGCAAACTGATAGAAGCCCGCGAACTGGCAGGTGTAGCCCGTCTCGGAGTCACCGATGAGAAAGCTGGGGCGATAGACGGTGAGCGTGCGGCCGGCCTGCCGCGACCATTCGGCCATCAGCATCTCGGCCATCCACTTGCTCTTCTCGTAGTCGGTCTGGAACTTCGGCTCGGGCTGGTGGAACCGCTCGAGGATGGTGCCCGAGTTCCAGCCGCAGGTGTAGGCCGTGCTCACCGCGTGCATGCGAGTGACGCCGTAGGCGTCAGCCCAATCGAGCATCGCTTTGACGCCCGCCACGTTGGTCTTGAACGGGTCACCGCTGCTGTTCGTGAACAACTGCAGGCTGGCCGCGCAATTGATGATGGCATCCGTCCGTCCCCACGTGCACTCGGGCAACTGGTCGGGAAACGCGCCGGATACGATCTGCAACTGCCCGCTCTCGAGGAAGGCGTCGATCGGGGAGCCCATGTCGCGGGTCTGCCTGCTCAGCCGAGCCGAAGCCTCGGCCGTCGGTCCGCGCAGCATGGCTACGATTCGTTGCCCCCGGGCCAGAAGATCACGCAGGATGAACTGGCCCAGAAAGCCGGTCGCCCCCGTCATGAAGAACGTCTGTGGCTGATGTAACCTCATGCTACCTCAATCAACTGCGATGGCGCCGTCTGCGGTCCCCGCGCGGCCTGCGTAGAAAGCGGGTATCCTAGCGAAAGTGGGTACAAACGCCAAGTCAGCGCGGGCCGGGGAAGGGCGGCCCGGTCAGATAGAGATCGGCCTGGATGATTGTACCTGCGATTCGGCGGATGCGGAACAAGGCGTCCCGCTGCCAGCGCATATCCGCGTATCTCTCCGCTTGCCCGGGCAAGATTCGGACCGCCGCTTCATCAACGTGATCGGCCCACCATCGGCTGACCCGGGAGGCGTCGGCCCACACGGTTAGTCCCGAAGGAGTAGTCTCGACGACGGGAGCGGCCAAGGCCTGGGCGACGGGCAGACAGAGTTCGGTTACCGCCGCTCGTGCTTGATCCCTCACGGGGCCGGGTGGGCATTCGGCGGCTCTGAACAAAATGTGGGCCGCCTGAGCATCGCCGTTCCGCAGGCGGGCCGCCGCCGATCGGACCTCCTCGAGACTCGGCGCTTCAGGCGAGGGCCGTTCGGCGGATGCGTCCACATCTTCGGCGGTTATGGGGCCTGCGAAGCGGACTCGAGTCGCTGCTCGCGAGGGTGTGCCGACGTAGAAGCAGTATTCGGGGCTGGCCAGGGGCTTGCGGAACGCGAATTCGAGCTCCCGCACGCCGCGTTCGTCGGCTCGGTGAATGGTCACGTCGAACAGGTCTCCGGTCACGCGGTCGCCGGTCCGAAGCCGGCCCCCGCTGGGCCGCAGACCCTCGATCAGAAAGCGGCCCAAGGCCCCGGAGAAGTACGGCCGATCGCTCTCGATGCTGACGCGGAAACGGTGGGCATCGACCTGCTCGAGCCGGCAGGGGGCCTCCATCCGCAGCAGGTCCGGAGCGTAGGTCAGCACGTGCGTGCGGTAGATCGGATCGTCCTGCCGGTACACGCCCAGCTTGGGGCCGCGGCCGAACGCCTCGTCCAGGTGGTAGGTCGCGTAGATGTTCACGAACGGCAGATTGATGAAGAAAACGTCCCGAACCTGCGGAGGCGGGGGCATCTCCACCACCTGGTCGATGGTCATCCGCTCGGCGGCGAGCACCGAGTACCACATGGGCCGGTAGATGGGCATGTACGTCGTGGTCGCGATGAGGAACCAAATGGCCACGCCCGTGCACCAGCGGCCGATCGACGTTGGTTTCGTCTCATGGCGTAGCGCGGGGCCGATGGCCATGGCGATGGCGAACCCCATGCTGGGCAGATAGCCGTTGTGCGGCGTGGCCAGGATCGGCACGACGGGCAGAATCCCGAGAAGAATCCACAGCGGCCAGATCCAGTACCCGCGGAGGCGTCGGGTCGCCATGTAATAGCCCAGGCTCATGATCGAAAGGATCACGAACATCAGCACGATGTCGCCGGGCGTCTCGCGCCACGGGTTAAACCGCCCCGACGGACCGACGCTCATGGGCGACAGCCACACGGTCGCCGTCAGGTAGTTGAGCAACTTGGCCGTCCACCACAGGATGTACTCCGGTCCCGCCGGCCGCTGGACGTAGAAGTCGGGCATCGGGTGGTCGAAGAAGAACACCCGCCATATCGTGAACGCACCGGCGACGGCGACCATCACGGCGTACGCGGGCAGCCGCGCCCGCAGCCAGTGTCTTCCACCGAATGCCAGGTCAAACGCGACGGCGAAGACAGGCAGGATCACCGCGCTTTCCCGCGAGAGCAGCGCGAGTCCCCAGCAGACGAAGAAACCCGCCAGCGCCGGCAGCGACAGCCGCGGCGCCGGCTCGGGCTGAAGCTCGGTGGCCAGCGCTTCGTCGCGCGGGGCTGCGTACAGATCGAGTCGCGACGCCCGGACGTATAGAATCAGACCGGCCAGCATCAAGGTGGTCTGCAAGAGCGCGTTCTGGGCGGCCAGCCACGCGACGGCGTACACACTGTGCGAGTACACCACCACCAGCAGCGCCGCGACCACCGCCCAAAAGCGACGCCGCGACATTCGCAGGACGAGATGGTGAACCATCAGAGCGTTCAGGCCGTGCAGCACGATGCTCACAGCGTGCAGTGCCTTGACGCTGCCGTCCGAGAGGTGGTATACGACCTTCGCGACGAGCACGGCAAAAGGCCGGACGTACCACCATGACACCGGTTTCTCCTGCCACCACATGCCCATGAAGCGATCCGGCGCGATCGTCGTGGCATCGAGGAGTTCAGAGATGGACCAGTTGCTCTCGGCCAGTCGCAACGCGTGCCAGTGATCGTCCAGAAACAGGCCGTCCCAAAGGGCGTGACCGTGGGCGGCGAAGTTGGCGGCCGCGAGCAATAAGATCAAAAAAATGAAGTATCTCGGCGTATACATCAGCAGTTCTGCCCACGGTGGAGCGGGTGCGGCAAGGTTCGGCAGGCAGGCCCGTCGTCCCGTTGCTTCCTGCGACCGGCGGGCCGGCAGCCCAGGACGCACCAGTGTACCGGCTGACTCTCCTTCCGTCATCACGAGCCCGAATCTCGCCCCTCAGCGGCGGATCGCGGCGCTCGGCATCGCAGCGGTGATGGCCGGCTTGGCGGGCTGCGTCTTCGACGAGCGCGCCATCCCCATGAAATCCGAGTATTTTGTGCCGGTCCGGGTATCCGCCGAACCGGAGGCCGCGGGGCATGTGTCCCAAGGACGGGATGGCCAGGCGGATCGCGTCGAGCTCGTGACCGACCGCACCGGCCCGGCTCGGGTCGCCAACACACGCGAGTGGCTGCGAGCGGCCCACGCCCAGCTCGAACATCTTCTGCCCCCGAGGGGCCGACGCGTCCTGTTGACCGAGGACATGCTCGACGAACAGGGCCGCCCGGTTGACGTCTACCGCTACTTCGATCGTCCTCCCGAGACGCTCAACAAGCTCCACCAGAACTGGAACGGCATGGTCCACACGGGGCAGGCCGTCAGTCGGTCCGAAGCCATCGACGAGCCCGTCCCGCCTTGGGAGGGGTTCCGCACCGTCTGGATCCCCGTGGCCGAGCGGATCAGTCTGCACGGACGTCTGGCGGTGCAGACCGGCCCCGACGGCGAACCCGTCGACGCCGATTGCATCGTGCTGATCCCCGGTTTCCTCGGCGACAACGCCGTGTTGCGCACGCGCGATCTGGCGTTCGCGCTGCGCGATCGCGGTTTCCACGTGCTCGCCCTGGAACTGCGCGGGCACGGCCGCGTTGAGTACTACTACCCTGACGTCTATTACAACTTCGGCGTCATCGAGACGCAGGACTTGATGCGCGTCTCGGAGTGGCTCCAGGATCATCACCCGTTCATCCGTAATACGGGTTTGATCGGTTTCTGCTGGGGCGGCAACCATGCCATGTTGGCCGCCTGGTACGACGGCCGCCGGCCCGACGACCCGAGCATCACGCCGCGCGTGGCCGCTCACCTCGATCCGCCCACCGGACGCAAACACTACACCGCCGGCGTGATCGCGTTCTCGCCCGTGCTTACCTGGGAACGGCTCATGGAGGATGCGGACACGCCGCGCGAGGACATGTGGACTGATCCGTCCATGTATTTCTTCCAACAGACGGTCAAGAGCCGCATGCGCCGCAAGGGCTATCCGGAAGTCTCGGGCAGTCTCCGCCGGCTGATTAACTACGAGTTCGCTCACTCGGAGTTCGGGCCGTCGTTCCCCATCGTGGAGGGGTATCAGTTCCTGCGCTTCATGCCGCACCGCGGCCAGCCCGACGGCGACAAAATGGAATTCGCGCGGATTCCCGTGCTCATGGTCACGTCGGTGAACGATCCGTTTCTGCCCGCTCAGGACATGGCCGACTTCACCGCCCGGACCGACAACCCGCTGGTCGCGACGCTCATCCTTCGCGGCGGCGGGCACATCGGCTTCGGCCCGTACAATCCCGCGTACTTCTACAGTTTGATTCTCAACTACTTCGACCCGGTCCATGGCGCAGCCGCCGTCGCGGGTACACGTGAGTAGGGGAGATCCGCAATGCTCGCCGCGGGTCGCAACCCGCGACACCTCCTACAATGTTCCGCCGTGGGTTTGACCGCGCCGTTTGCCGTGCCGCGTGCGGCACGGTCTTTTCAGTGCGGCACGGACGTTCCGTTTAGTGGGAGACTCATGCGATGGTCGCTATCGCGCTGGTGAGCGATCTAATCTTCGGTACCCGGATCAAGAGTACGGCCGACGAGTTGGGCCTGCCCATGTCCGTGGTTCGCACCGCCGAGGCAGTCGAATCCGCCGCCCATGCCGGTTTGAACGTCGTCATCATCGATCTGAGTGTTGAGGGCATCGACCCGGTCGACGTCATCCGCCGTTGCAAGCAGGCCGGGCGAAGCCCGGGCGATGAGTCCGTCGTCGGGTCCGATGATGCCGCTGCCAACCCCATGGTCATTGCTTTCGGCTCGCATGTGCAGAAGGATCTGCTTCACGCTGCCGAGCAAGCCGGGGCCGACCTGGTCCTGCCCCGTTCACGGTTCACCGCTGAGTTGCCCCAACTTCTCGCTCGCTACGCCCAGATGGGCCAGCACCGCTGAGCACCGCGGCCCGCGCGCACTCATCATACGGGACTCGGACGCGAGCGGCGGGATTGGCCCCCGCCGACTCATTCCAAATGGGACAGCCCCCGCTGCATTATCTCAATGGAGCACGTGCGTCTTACCCGAGGCGGTTTTGAAGATGGCTTCGCCGGACTCGGATACGCTCACTTCCGTGCAACGTGCGTTGCCGGCTCCGTCCGTGCCCGAATCGCTCACATACGCTGCCGTAAATACAGCACGCTGACCTCGCACGACCAAGGCCAGGGCCGATCGCTGCTGGCCGCCCGGGAAGCCCGGCACATGTCCGGTGTACGCGGTGAAAGCGCTCGACGCACTGGCCGTTATGCCCAGTCGGCCCGACGCCTCTTTCCAATCGCCGTTCAGCAGGTTCGCATTCGCGGCGAGCGCCGCGAGCGACTCGCTGCCCAGCTTCAGATGTGACGACGTCCCGGAATCGCCGCCGGCCGGCTTGATGTTACACGTGAACTCGCCCGGCGCGTTCAGCAGAAACGCGTACTCATGCTCGGTGTCCGAACTGGCCTCAAATCGATCAAGCACCAGCCCGTCGACGATCGCTACGGTTCGTGTCAGCACGATGCCGGGATACGCATCGCCGCAACGGACAGTGATCGTCGGGCAGTTCCCCGCGGTCTCAAACCTCACGAACTCGCCCATGGCGTCGGTGGCCTGCGGCTTGCCATCCACCATCACGGTACAATGGCTGGCTGTGTGGCGGTACCAGTCAAGATACAGCGGGTGGCCATAGCTTGACGTGCCCAAGTCGTCAAACCATGTCTGTTTCTCGTCCGCGAGAATCAGTTGGCAGCGGTCGGCATGATCGTGCCAGCCAGATTTGCGGCCCGCCTTGACGATGGCTGTGTATCCGCCGTGCCGCAGGACAGCCAAGCCCGTGTCCTTCAACAGACGCGATCCCAGATCGAGCGACGCCTTCGTCGGCAACTCGGCTGGACCATACAGCAGCACCAGCGGGTTCTGACGGATCGACACCTTCGTGCGGCTGCCAAGCTTGGATTGATAGATCCACGCCAGTTGCTGTTTCAGCTCTGCGTCGTCGAACAGATAGGAGCCGGTCTCGAGGAAGTAAGCCATGCTGGCCAAGCTGGTCTGTCCACCGTCGTTGAGTGCCGGTATCTGCCAGCCCGGCAGGGCCAGGTGACTGAGCACCGTATACATGCCGCGCAGCTTGTCCGTCGGGCCGAGATCGATGCCATTGTGCCGGGCGGTCAGGAGAGCGGGTGTCAGGCCCATCATGGTGTACGTGTGATAGGCCGGGGCGCCCTCGAACCACATGCCCTCATCCGTGATGCCGGCTTCGATGTTCTTGCGCAGCGATCCGATCGCCCGGTCGCGCAGGGCGTCGTCACGGCCGATGAGAGCCGCCATCAGCCGGGCAGCCGCCTGCCAGCACTCGATGTTATGCACGCCGAAGCGATATTGCTCGATGTGTCGGGCGGCGGGCAGGAACAGGCGGGTGATGATCGTTTCCTGGTCGGCGTCCGAGAGGTGATCGGCGATGAGGTCGAACGCGTCGGCCATGTGAATGAGCCACACGGCCTCGTCGAGCGATTGGCAGGTAACGCGACCGCGGCCGGCCCACTCGCCGTTGATGGGAAAACTCTCGTACTTCTCGGCGTACCACAACAGCACGCGGCGCGACCAGTCGGCGCAGTCGGTGCGTCCGCCCAGCCGATACGCCAGGCCGCAGATTTCCGCCGCCACGGCAAAGTTCATGTGCCGGCTGTTGATCCACACTGCGTCAAGCTTCTCGCCTTCGTAGAAGGTCTTGCAACGCGGGCACCAGTGTCGATGCGGCGAATCCTCTCGAAATTCGAGGCGGCCCGCGTCTTTCGGGCAGACGTAGTTGTGTGGCCAGCCTCCGCCGGTGGTGGGGGGATCGACCGGACGGCCTACCCAGCGATCAGCCTCGGCAAGCATGTCGTCCAGCAGCTGTTTCGCCCACGGGTGATTGGCTACCTTGGCCGGCACGTCCGCGAGAGCCTGCGGCGTGACCAGTAGCCGTGTTCCCGGCCAGCGTTCCCCCGCCGCCATGCTCGTCACCGTTGCCACCACCATCACCGCCGAACACCAAACCTTAATTTGTTGCATGTTGGTAACCTGTCCTCATATTCGAGGCGGGTGGGACGCCGCCCCCCGCCCCCCAACGCCGCCATTGGCTGAGAGCTGATAACTGACAGCTGACAGCTTATTTCACCTCAACCAGCAGATTCCCCTCGTAGTCGTAGTACTTCCGCGTCTTTCCCTCCTGTACCACCTTAGCATGGTTCTCCAGGTAGTACAGCGTCGGTTCGACGATGTGCTGGTTGTTGAGGAACGGCTCGGTGTACTGGATGTCGCCGTACAACGCCTGGTCGATGTGGTGCTGCTGGCTCACGTGATTGTTCCAGTCCACGCCTTCGGTGAGAAAGCCGTGCGGACCGTGGTGATGCTTGGAGATGGCTCGCAGGATGGTCAAGCCGTGCACCAAGTATTCCATGTTGCCCGTGTCGGTGTAGGCCTCGAGATGGGCCAGCGCGGCCTCGGCATTCTCCCACATGTATGACGTGTCCCAACTGTCCTCCATGTAGAGCAGCCCCTTGGTGGCCACGCCGTTGCGGTCCTCGTGCATCTTGAACCGGTCGAGTCCGGGCAGGATCTGCTCCAGCGCGTACTGGCCCAGGGCGGGATCGTCGAGCACCTGGCCCGCCCGGCGGAACACGCGGAACGCCACCGAATAGGCCACACTCTCCTGCGGATCGTACGTGTCGTGGTTGATGCTGCCGTAGATGCCGCCCGCATCCATGAACACCTGCAGGCCCTTGCGGAGCGGCTCGCGATAGTCGGCCAGGCCGCGATCGGTCAGTTCCGCCCAGAGTTGCAGGATGAACAACCCGTCGGCACTGGTGGCGAAGAATTTGTCGTTGCCGCCTTCGGCCGCTTTCGTGTAATGCTTGCCTTCCGGCGTGACGCGCCGCGGGAACCAGCCGTTGGGCAAGAGCTCGAGATGCCGGTCCATCCAGCGGGCATAGTTGAGCGCGACCGATTCGAGCCAGTGCCGATACTCAGGAAGCAGGTCCGAGCATAGCAGCATCTGGACGGCGATCTTGGCCGTCGAGCCCGGGCAGAACCAGTCGTTGTTCGATTTGAAGTTGAGGACGAACTCGTCGCGCAGCGTGTGGCGGTAGCCGCGGATCATTCCCGTCGAGTAGTCCACGAAGCCGTTGCCCAGCACGTGCTTGAGGATGCTGATGGCGGTCGCTTCCATCTTCGCATCGCCCATGAACCGGGCCCACCACAGCATCTCATAGGCTCCGCCCACGGCGTTGGCCGCCCAGCCCGGCCCCTCCAGCGGGCCGAAGTCGTGCCAGTCCATGATGCTTCCGTCGGGCTTGACGAACGACGACGTTGCGCACGTCGCCCCCAGGTAGTTCGTCAGACAGCAGGTCATGGTGAACCGTAACGAGTCGGCCGCGCTTTGCACGATGGTGTACGCGGGAGTTTCAGGCACGTAGAACGGAACCATGTGACCTCCGCGATGTTGAGGGATCGAAGTGGACAGAACCGCCGCGGATATGTTAACAACACGAGCACACTGTGCAAGGAATCGACGAGGACTACCAAATGAATAGAATCACAGAGACAGCGAGGCACAGAGAAGAATTCTGGTTAGCGAAGTCGGTCAGCTATCAGTCCGAGCAGATGCCAGACTGGTTTTCTCCGTGTCTCACTGTCTCTGTGGTGCGCATCGAGATGTAGAGGCTGTGGACATCCGGCTGACAGCTGATAGCTGAGAGCTGACAGCTCAGAACTCTCTGCCTATCCCTCGGCGGCGGAGCGGGGCAGCTTCTTCTTGGCCGAGGCCTTGAATCCGCGGGCGGCTCGGCGGGAAATCGGGGCCAGGTCGCGCAGCCATGCATCGCCCGACTGCTCGTACTGCTTGGACAGGAGCGGGTCGTGGCAAGGCAGGAGGATGGCCCCGTCCATCGCCAGATCGGCCAGCTTGTTGCTGGCTGCCAACTGCTGCTCGGGCGTGGTGTATAGCCGACTCAGGATGCCCCGCTCGAACAGGCTGTAGTGATAGATCTCGTCGCCGGCGATCACCACCGGCCCCGCGTCGGTTTGCACGCGAATCGCCTGGCTGCACGGCGAGTGCCCGCCCATGTGGATCACGTCCATGCCCGAAAGCACTTCGTCGTTGTCGTGGAAGCGAACGATTCCGCACTGCTCGTCGGCCAGCAGGTAGTCGGCAAACGCATAGTCGACGTAGCTGTTCCACTGGCCGTCGCGTCGCTTGCCGAGGTTGTCCTGCCAGCCAATGCGGCTGACGTGCACGGTCGCGCGCGGAAACCGCATGACGGCACCACCGTCCCTGGCGTCGGTCAGGCCGTGGTGGTCGGCGTGCAAATGCGTGAAGACGATGTGGTTGATGTCGGCCGGTTCCAGGCTGAGCCGCTTGAGCCAGTCGAACACGTTGCTGTGCGGCTGGCGGATGGCGTCGGGATCGCCCGGCAGGTCGCGGAAGAAGCGGTACCGCCGGAACATGTCGTTGATGTACTTCAGGCCCACCGGCCCCAAGTCGATGAGCACCCGCCGGCCGGGCCCGCCGTCGGCCAGAAACGCGTAGATGGTGAACGGGACTCGTTCGTCGTCGCTGTACGGATCGCCGAGCACGTGGTTCTTGCCGAGCAGGCATTCGCCGGTGTTGAGCGGAATGAGCCGAAAGGGCCGCGGCCGACTGGTCGCGGCCGTCAGCGTCTGGGTCCAGGCCGATTTCGCCGCTGCTACCGCCGCCAATGCCCCCGGGAGGAACTCCCGCCGTGATATGCCCTTGTTGGTGTGCATGCCAAGCATCATACCATCGGACGGTTCGAACCGCCTCGCAGCCCCGGCGCCGCCTGGGTGCTCTCGATCCCCAGCCCCCAGGCATCAGCCCCCGTCTTTGTGACCGCCCCCCTTTGCCCCTACAATCTGCCGTAATGACGAACCATCATGACACACAACCGGGAACGCCGGCCGAATCCCGCCGGCATCTGCTGGGCACGTCGCTGGAGGCGTTCACCGCCTTCTGCGCCGAACACGATCTGCCCGCTTATCGGGCCAAGCAGGTCTACGAATGGGTTTTCCGCCGCGGAGCCGACAGCTTCGAGGTGATGACCAATCTCTCCAAGCCGCTGCGGGCCATGCTGGCCGAGCACTGGGTCATCTATACCAGCCAGGTCGTCCAGCGGCAGGAGTCTACCGACGGCACGATCAAGCTCCTCCTGCAGTGGCCCGACCGGGCGACCAGCGAGTGCGTGCTCATCCCCGACGACAAGCGCCGGACCGCCTGCATCTCCAGCCAGGTGGGTTGTCCGGTGGGCTGCGCGTTCTGCGCCAGCGGCATCGGCGGGCTTCAGCGGCAACTGTCGCCCGGCGAGATCGTCGAGCAGGCCATGCGCGTCCGTAGCCTGTTCAACGAGGCCAACGACTCCTCCGAGCCGCGGACCTCGGCTCGCGCGGAGTCCCTCCGTTCGGCGTCGCGGGTCCACGGGAGCGCCAAGCCCGATGACGGATTGTCCAATATCGTCTTCATGGGGCTGGGCGAGCCGCTGGCCAACTACGGCGCCACGCTGGCTGCCGTGCGGATCATCAACGCCGACTGGGGCATGAACATCGGCGCCCGCAAGATCACCATCAGCACGGTGGGGCTGCCCACGCAGATCCGCAAGCTGGCTCGCGAAGGCTTGCAGGTGAATCTGGCCATCTCGCTGCACGCGCCGAATGACGGTCTGCGCAAGAAGCTCATCCCCTGGGCGAAGAAGACCTCCGTCGCCGACCTCGTCGCCGCGGGCCGTGAGTTCTTCGACGTCACCGGCCGCGAGGTCACGCTCGAATACATTTTGCTCGCCGGCGTGAACGACACCATGGAACACGCCCACGAACTGACGCGGGTGTGCCGTCGGATGCGCTGCAACGTCAACCTGATCCGGTACAACCCGGTGGCCGACCTCGGCTTCGAGCGGCCCGACTCATATGCCGCCCATCGCTTCGCCGAGGAGCTGCGGTCACGAGGCGTCAACGTCCACATTCGCAAGAGCCGTGGCGCTGACATCGACGCCGCCTGCGGCCAACTCCGCCGCAAGAACGCCATCACCACCCCGACCCGTGCGAACGGGTGATTTATAGCTGTCAGCCATATGTCTGGCGCATAGCTCATAGCCAACAGATGATCTGGTACGCGAATATTCGGCACCAGAGGAATGGCCACGGAGCTCGCAGAGGAAAAAGATGATGGTTCCTCACTCGCGATGTCTCCCATGCCTTCCTCCAGGTACTCGCCCTCTTGTTGAACGAGTGCCCTCTATCGTACCTGAGACACGAATCGTCCGGAGTATGTGAGATGAGGGCGGAAGTGTGAGCCGGCAGATCGGAGATCGCTGATCTGAAACGAAGAGATCACCAGTGACCGGACAAGATGCCAGTTGCCCCGGCAGGTCCGCCTTCCATCCAGGACGTGCGGCCGAACGTATCTCTGAATCTGCGACAATCGGCGAAATCTGCGGACAAAAAGTGCCTGCGCGAATTGGCACACTCCCGGGCACGAATGCAACTCGGAGCCGAGCAGTATTCGGTTTCGGTTGCGGGCGGTAGCGTTTGCTGGGGAGCGGGTATCTTGACCGCTTGTTAGGGCGGAGACCTCGGTCGTTTGCCATGTCGGCATGGATGCGTCGCAGGAGCCGATTGTGGAAAAATGGTGCGGATCGGATCGAGGGCAACACGACAGAGGCATTGGCGTTCGCGCCATGGGGAACATTGGCGGATTCCGAAGCACGAGACGAAGCCCTGGATGGCATCGGATGTCAATGCCGAGCCTGCTGTCCCGGATGCGAGACTTCGGGGCCGAGTTTGAGCAGAGACCTCAAAGTTCTGTCGCTGGTGGGGCTTTGACGCCGGCGGTTTTGTCCGGTTTAGCCCTTGAAGGGGCGGGGACGGAAAGCTGGGCTCCGCAGCACAGGAAGTCGCCGGCGGATCGTCAGCTTTCGCGAGGGGGCGGTCTGACGACCGAAATCGATGATTTTCATCGACGACCGGCCGGCGGGGGGCTTCAAATCCTCACCGGCCGGTGTTATAAGAATATAAACATCCGGCCGATCGAACCGGATGGGCATTTCTAGAATCGCAACCTTCAAGGCCGGCAGCAGCGCGACCGGCAGTCACGTCAGGGAGAGCACACACATGCGGAACAAAAGCGGGTTCACGCTCATCGAAGTTCTGGTCGTGGTTGCCATCATCGCACTGCTGATCGCCATCCTCATGCCTTCGCTCGCCCGGGCCCGTGCCGAGACACGGTCGGTGGTCTGCCGCAGCAGCATGCGGCAACTCATGTACGGCCAGCTCCTCTATGTCCAGGATTTCAAGCGACTGCCCGCCACGATCAGCACGTTCTATTACAACTGTACACCCCCGTCGCTCTCCCTGGAGCAGCAACTCGCACGCAGAGACTTGTTCACTTGGGAGGGGGCATACAGCGTCGCGAATACGAACAAGAGCAAACTGATCCCTCGCAAAGGGACCATCTTTCGCTTCGTGAAGTCGGAGGACATGTATGTCTGCCCCGACGACAAGCCCGGGGAGCCTCTGGACCTTCCCCATGGCGGCGGTGGCAACGGGTTTCTGAGTTACTCCATGAACGCGTTCCTCGGGTGGAAGAATCCGGACTTCAGGGCGTTCACGTATCGGAAGAACGAGGGTGGCTTGGACCCGAACGGCAACTTCAAGACCTTCAAGATGGGGCAGACGGTCAAGTACACGGCCTCGATGCTGCCCGTACTCTTCGAGGAACATCCGCGGTACAACATCAACAATACGGTCACCTCTGGGGGCTTCGGCGAAGGCAACTTCAACTACACCGATCGGATCGCGACTCGTCACGGCCTGGCTCTGGGCGAGAAGTCGAAAGGACGTACCAATCTGGCCTATCTCGACGGACATGCCGAGACCAAACTCTACTCCTGGGAAACGGAGGGCTACGAGCTCTTCAGGGAAGTCGGCATCCCGTCTGGATTCGACACTGCATCTCAAGAGAATGTCCGGGCGTTCATGACGCTCTGTGAGGCCGGCCAGTGTCCGAGGTAACCGCGGGGATTGCCGGCTCGGTACGAGTCGGCTCGGCTGGTTCGCTCACCCCTCTCGATCCGCCCGCGCAGTGGTTCACTGCGTCTTGACACGTCTGGGTCGCGTGTGTCCAATGCGGGCCGGATCAACCCGAATTCAGGAGGCAAGCACAATGGCACAACTGCAAATCGGCGTCTGTACCTGGTCGCTGCACATTCCCGACCTGGGCCAGACGCTCGCGACCATCAAGGACCAGCTCGGCCTGGGCGTCATTCACCTGGGGTTCTTCGACGACGGCTACAAGGAGCCGAACAAGATCATCGACCTGGTCAAGGCCAGCGGGCTGAAGGTCAGCGCGACTTGCCTGGGCTTTGCCGGCGAGGACTACACGACCATCCAGGACATCGCCCGCACGGGCGGCTACCTGCCCGACGACGTGTTCGAGGCCCGCTATGAAAAGACGGTGGCTGTGGCCGACATCACGCCCAAGCTCGGCACCGACATCCTCACCGTGCACATCGGGTTCGTGCCCGAGGATCACAAGGACCCCAAGTACGCGGTGATGGTCGACCGGGCTCGCCGGATCGCCGACGCCCTGGGTGAGCGCGGCGTCAAGCTGGTCATGGAGACGGGCCAGGAGTCGCCCGAAAACCTGATCGCGTTCATGGACGCGGTGGGCCGGCCCAACGTGGCCGTCAACTTCGATCCGGCCAACATGATCCTCTACGGCGTGGGCGAGCCGGTGGAAGCGGTCAGCCTGCTCAGGGATCGCATCGCCCACGTGCACATGAAGGACGCCACCTGGTCGGCCAAGCCGCGCGAGCAGTGGGGCGAGGAAGTGGTGCTCGGCACGGGCGAAGCCGACATCCCGCGGATCGTGAGCAAGCTGCGCGCCCAGGGCTATACCGGCACGCTGGCCATCGAACGCGAGGCAGGCAACCAGCGCGTGGCCGACATCGCCGAGGCGATCAAGCTGCTGAAGTCGCTGTTGGGATGAGTGGAAGGCGAGGCCTGAGACTTAAGACCTGAGGCTTGAGGGTCGGCCCACGCTCGCCGGTGCGGAGCGGGTGGGGCGTTAATGTGGCACCCGGAAATAGTGTCCCCTTGTCAACCGGAGGGCGGCTTCGCTGTCCTCAGGCTGACAAGGGGATGTGTTTTTCCAGAGCCGCGGGTCCGTGGGGTGACGCTCACGGGTTTTGAGTGCGGGAGCTCGACATATGTGTCAGCGCAAGGGGCCTGGGGGCTAGGGACTGGTGGGAAAGGCTTGAGGCTTGAGTTTTGAGGCCTCGAGGCTCAGGTCTCAAGTCTCAAGCCTCTCCCGTCAGATTGTCGGTAGCGGCCAGGCATCGCGGCGAGGCCGATCGAGCCAGGTGTTGGCCTCGGTATCGTTCACGAACTCCCACCGATCCGGATCCCACCGTAGCTCTCGCCGATGCCAATACGCCAGGTGGCCCAGGTGGCACAGGGCGGCCGATCGTGCCCCGACCTCCACATGACAGAGCGGCTGCTGACGCGAGCGGATGCAATCGATCCAATTGCGGTGATGGCCGGGCGATTCGAACAGATGCACGTCGTCGGGGCCCAACGGCTCGGCGATGATGCTCTCGGGCGTGCTGGTCAGCTTGTCGCGGTCGATGTGCAGCGTGCCACGCTCGCCGTAGAACACGCATCCGCCGGGATTTCGCACGTGCTCGACCTCCACGCCGTTGGCGTAGATGAACTTCGCTCCGAACAGGGCGTCGGGTTTTTCGGGCGGGATGATCTTCACCGGCCCGGTATGGTCCATGTCCAGACCCCATTGGGCGATGTCGAAGTGATGAGCGCCCATGTCGCTCAGACCGCCGCCTCCATACTCGCGATAAGACCGCCAGCCGGGGAAGTGGTTATGCACTCCGCGCGGGCTGAGGATCGAGTGGTACGGCCGCTCAGGAGCGCAGCCCAGCCAGAGATCCCAATCCAGCCCGGGTTCGGGCTCTTCGGCGGGTAGATCGCATGGCTTGCACGTCTCGCCCACGCCGACGGTCACGCGGTGGATCTTGCCCAGCCGGCCGCTGCGGACCACCTCGCAGGCAAAGCGGAAGGGACCGAACACGCTCGAGCGCTGCTGGCTGCCGGTCTGCACGATGCGGCGGAACTTGCGGGCGGCTTCGATGCAGCGGCGAGACTCGGCCAGGCTGTGCGTGAGCGGCTTTTCGCAGTAAACATCCTTGCCCGCTTTGCACGCCTCGATCAGCGGGATGGCGTGCCAGTGGTCGGGCGTGGAGATGACCACGGCATCGATGTCCCGGCGGGCCAGCAGGTCGCGGAAGTCGTTGTACGCCGCACAGCCGCGGTAGTTGCTCCGCCCGCTGTACGCTTCGTCGACTCGCTTTTGGGCGTGCAGTCGCCGGTTGGTGTCCACGTCGCAGACGGCGACGGCCTGCACATCGGGGAAGGTCAGCAGCGTCTTGAGGTGATAGTCGTTCGCCATCTTGCCCATGCCGATGAACCCGACCGTGATCCGCTCGCTGGGGGCGGTCGTCGGAGCGTCGCCGCGGACCACACGGGGCAGGATCGTCGGCCCAGCCAGCGCTGCCGAGCCCAGGAACTGTGTGAATCGACGCCTGCTGATCGGGCGGGTCTTGCCGGACATCACTGCATTTCCTCCCCTTGGAAAACGGGTACGAACAAAGCTCACGCACGGCAGCCGCCTGTCGCGCCATCGTTGCGTCAACAAACTGGCACCGTCCTGATGTGCGCGGGAGCGCGGCCACGGTCCCGCACGGATTCGACGATACGTGAAGCGGCAATATACGTGAATCGTTGGCGGACTTCCAGAACGATGTTAAGATGATACATCATGTCAACCTCGCCAAGGCCGACTGCGGCGAGGCGATCGCGGCCGGACACCTCGACCGCCGGCGCCTGGGGCCGCGCCAATTGCGGACATTGCACTACGGATGCTTGCTGGCCATCTATCTTTCCTCGACGGCGGACATCTTCCTGATCGGCGTCGCCGCCGCCCCCTGGCTGCCGCTGGTGTTGGCCGGCTTGTCCATTCTCGGCGTATTCGTCGGCGTCGCCTCACGCACCCGTTCGTTCCTGTTTCTGGGTACGGGATTCCTGTGCCTGGCTCTGCTCACCATGATCTGGCATGCCGCCAGCAATCTGGGGTGGACGTGGGTCTGGTACGTGGCCGGCATTGCTTTGGGGCTCATCATCATCACCATCTTCGCCCTGTTCGAGCGGAAGCGCGAGCAGATGAACGTGTGGGTGGGACAACTCAAGCAGTGGAGGGAATAGGGTGGTGACGCTCGCCTGTTGTACCAGAAGCTTGCCGACGCGAAGGGCACGAAGAGGACGCCTGGTGAGGCTCCCTTTGCGTTCGGGTTCTTCGTGCCCTGCGACGCGCGGCGCGCGGCGCATTCGATGACGAATGGGCGGATCGGCCGGCGGTCACACAACGCGGCATTCGGTGCGATTGCCGCCCGCTTGCTTGGCCCGGTACATGAGTTTGTCGGCAACTCGCAACAGCAGGTCGCAAGGCCGGACCTCGTCTGAAGGTTGCACCGCGAGCAGGCCCATGCTCGTGGTGATCCGCAGATTGCGTTTGCCTCGTCCGATGACCTGTGCGGCCACGGCGTCGAGAATCTTGCGGGCGATCTGCCGGGCCTCCGGCTCCTTGCAGTCATAAAGCAGCAGGGCGAACTCGTCCCCGCCCAGCCGCCCGATCAAATCGTGCTGGCGGACACATTCGGACATGTGGCTGGCGACTGCCTTGAGAGCACGGTCGCCGAACTCGTGGCCCAGCGTGTCGTTGATGGGCTTGAACTTGTCGATGTCGGCGTAAATGATCGCCATGGGCAACTGATAACGGGCCGCCTTGGTCAGCAACTCATCGGCCCGGCTGAAAAAGCCGTCGCGATTCAGCACGCCGGTGAGCGGATCCCGCGAAGCCTTGTCTTCCAACTGATTCTGGTTCTGGATCAGTTGGTGCATCTCCAGCCCCATGCTGGCCGCTTCCTGCATGAGCTGCTGCACCGTTCGCACCAGGTGGGTCGTGTTGTCCGCTTGTTCCCGGGCGGCCTCGACCATCAGCTCGGCCAGGCGGTTGGCCGGGGCTTCGCTGTTTTCAAAGTATCGATAGATACTGTTGAATTCCTTCTGGACGGCTTCCAGGAAGCCGGCGGAACTGTTCTCGGTGTTCGCGAAGCGTTCGTCCAGATAGGCGCATACCGTCTCCGCGTCGGTCTGGTTCCAGACGTTCAGAACGTGCGGGAAGAGAGAGGCCACGTAGACCGCCTCGCCGACGACTCCGTTCTCCATCAGGTCTGTTAGTTGGTCATGGTTGTGGTGGAACGCCACCGCGTCCACGAAGCAGTCGGGCAACTCGAGTTTCTGGGCGAGAATGCGCCCGATCTCCGAGTGGTCCAGGTGGAACAACTCACGCTCGCGCTGGATCTGGATCTGACTGGAAATCGTGCCGTCCTGCAGGATGGCGGTGACTTCCTCCTTGGCCAGCGAGTACATGACTGGTATCGCGAAGTCCTGGAACATGCCGCCGATGAAGGCCTCGTCGGCAGTCTTCTCATCGTACATGTGGGCGAACTGTTTGGCGGCGACCGCCTTGCACAACGCGCTTTCCCAAAACATCCGAGACTCTTCGGGGGCGAGCTTGAGCTCGTTGTGCAACCCGGCCACGCAGTAGCTGATCGCCATCGTTCGCACGGTGCCCAACCCCAGCAGATTCACCGCCATCTTCACCGTGGTCACCTTGTTGCGAATACCGAACCACGGCGAGTTGGCCAAGGCCAGGACTTTCGAACTCAAAGAACTGTCGGCTTCGATAATCCTGGCATAATCGGCGGGCTCCGCGTCCGGATCCTTGCCCAACTCCACGAACTTCATGGCCACCGCGATGGTGGTCGGCAGGTAGGAGAGCGAAGTGATTCGATTCCGTACCTTCTGCTCGAGATCCGCGGCTACGAGGACGTCGGCCTGCTGAATGCGCGATGGCATGTGGGTTGGACTCCATTGGATAAAGGACGCGACGGCGGGGCTTGTCCCCCCGCCGTCTTGGGGCAAACACCCCCTTACTCAAAGTGATCGGCAGCCTTCGGTGTGAACTTAATTGTTAGAAATGCAGTAAAACCCTCATTATAGTGAGGTAGGGAAAAAGCCGAATAAGTCCATGCGGCGATTGGTGGGAAGGGCTGCCGTATCCCGGCCCCCCCGAGCCCGAATTACAGGACCCGGAAAGCTCGCCCGTCGAGAGCGGCATGATCCATCAGGAAGCACTCTCCAATCACCTCCTGGTGCTCGCTGACAAAGCGGAGGCCGACCGGCTCGCCGCCATGCTGGGTCGGAGCATCTGGACGTACTCGCATGCTCCCTCTCCCGGCGATGCCCTTTCGAAACTACGCAAGGGCTTGCGCGTGGATGCCCTGATAATCATCCCAGGCCAGAAGCTCTCCGTTTTTCTTGAACTGTGTCGCACGCTCAAGCTCCAAGCTCGCACCTCGATCGTTCCGGCGATTTTCCTGCTGGAGTCCGGTTCCCCGGCTGATCGCGTGCAGGTCTACCAGGCCGGGGCGGACGACTGTATCGGACTGCCGACCTCGCGCGACGAACTGGGTCTGCGCGTGCTGCGGGCGATCCGTGCCGCCCAGGCGGTTAATTCCCTCGAGGATGCCACGGCCGTGATCACCGCGCTGGCCAACGCCATCGAAGGAAAGGATTCCTACACCTGCGGGCACGTGGAACGCGTGGCGACGTATGCTGTGGAAATCGGCAAGTCGATGAAGCTCGGCGCCGCCGAGCTGCAAACGCTTCGGGCCGGTGCCCTGCTGCACGACATCGGCAAAGTCACCGTACCCGACCAAATCCTCAACAAGCCCGGCCAACTCACCCATGACGAGATGGAGATCGTGAAGCGCCATCCGCTCGTGGGCTTCGAGATCCTCAAATCCATGCGCACGTTTGAGGCCGTGCGGCCCATTGTGCGCTGGCATCACGAAAGGCCTAACGGCACGGGCTATCCCGACGGGGTTGGCGGAGACGATCTACCCCTCATGCCGCGCATTGTCGCGGTGGCCGATTGCTTCGACGCCCTCAGCTCGGACCGGCCCTACCGCCCGTGCCTGCCGCTCGACGAGTGTCGGACGATCCTGGAGGCCGGCGCCGAGCGAGGAGATCTCGACGGCCGGATCGTCGATACGCTGATGCACATCGTGGGCCAGGGTACGGCCGACCTGCAACTCGCCACCGTCCTCAATTGAGCCGCTCGCTCCAGTGACGGGATCGGTGGTAAAGATATCCTGTCCGTGGCCAGAGCGGGGCTCGCCTATAGCAATGCCACCGGGTCCACATCCACCAAGGCAAAGCGCGTGTTGGGCGTCAATATCTTGTTCGCGCGGAGAGCATCGAGGATCTCCATCAGCCGGCCGGCATGGGGGGCTCGGATGAGAAAATCGAATCGGTATGCGTTGCGCAAGCGCGAGAGGGGGGCAGATTGCGGCCCCAGTACGTCGGCCGTCAATGCGTGGTGAGCCAGATACTCACGAATGCGCTCAGCCAACCGGTTCGCCTCGACCTGGGCCTGGTTAACGCTGCGATGCGAGATAATGACACGGGCGAGGCGCGAGAATGGCGGCCAGCCCGCGCGTTGACGCTGGGTCAGCTCGTGGCCGGCGAAGCCGACGTAGTCGTGCCGGGCGGCGAACTGCAAGGCCGCCGACTCGCCGGCGAGACTCTGCACCACCACGTGCCCGCCCGCCTCCGCCCGGGCGGCGCGGCCGGCCACCTGCGTGATCATCTGGAACGTTCGCTCGGCCGACCGAAAATCGGGCATGGACATCGACGTGTCCGCGTTTACCACGCCCACGAACGACACGAACGGAAAGTCCAGCCCCTTGGCAATCATTTGCGTACCCAGGAGCACATCGACCTCGCGTTGCGCGAAGCTGCGGACCAATTCTTCATAGTGCCGCGTATGCGTCATGGTATCGCTGTCGGCCCGGGCCAGTCGAGCCTGCGGGAACTTGCTCCGGAGCTCTTCCTCGACTCGCTCGGTCCCCATGCCGAAACGGATGAGCGTGCCCGTGCACGACGGGTTGCCGCAGCGCTTGGGCACGAGGATCTTCGCGCTGCAGTAGTGACAGGCCGCCTTGCCGGTGGACTGATGGAACACCATGTTTGCCCGGCAGTGCGGGCAGACGATAGGCTGGCGACATTGGCTGCAAACCAGGTAGCTCGAGTAGCCGCGGCGATTCAGCAGGAGCACCGCCTGCTGCTTCTTCTCGAGCGTTCGGGTGAGACCTTCCTCCATCGACTGCGACAGCAGATGTATGCCTTTGCGCTGCTTCTGCTCGAGCCGCATGTCCACGAACCGCACCTCGGGCATGGGCAGGCCGGCGATCCGCGAGGGCAGATCGATTCGCTGAAAATGCGGCAGGCGCTGACAGTTGTACCACGTCTCCAGTGAGGGCGTGGCCGAGCCCAGCACCACCGGGATGGACAGCAACTGGCCGCGCTTGATGGCCACGTCGCGCGTATTGAAGCGGGGCGACTGTTGATTCTTGTAACTGGGCTCCTGTTCTTCGTCGACCACGATCAGCCCCAGGTCGGGGCAGGGGGCGAACACGGCGCTGCGCGTGCCGATGATCACGCGCTTCTCGCCTCGGGCGATGGCCGTGTACGTGAGCGACCGCTGCACGCCGGTCAGGCCGCTGTGGATGACCGCCACGTCCTCGAATCGGCTGGCCAGGCGATTGACGATTTGCGTGGTCAGCGCGATTTCCGGTACGAGCAGGATGGCCTGCCTGCCGCGGGCCAGCACCGACCGGATGGAATGGATGTACACTTCGGTTTTGCCGCTGCCGCTCACGCCGAACAGCAGCATGACCTTGAACGTCGCCTCGGCCGCCGCGCCGGCGATGGCGGCGATGGCTGCACGCTGATGGGCGTTCAGTTCGAACGCGGGCTCAGCGCCAGGGCAGTCGAAATTCGGCGCGGGCGGCGCCTCGCGACGCGTCTCGACGGTCAGCAGGCCCGCCTTGATCATGGTTGCAATCACCGCCGGGCTCGTGCCGGACTGCTCCGACAGCTCGTCGATCTCCATGCCCTCGGCATGCGATGCAAGAAGATCGAGCACCGCTTTGCGTTGGCGCGAAAGCTTGGGCGGCGGGCTTGAGCTATCCGGAGCGACGGCTGCCAGCTTGACCGTTCGGACCGTGCGGTAGCCGCTCTGGCTGCGGACCGGTTCGGGCACCATGGCCGCCAGCGTTCGGCCGAGCGGGCAGAAGTAGTAGCGCGACATCCACCGGCCCAGCTCGAGCAGGCGATCATCGATTAGACGCTGATCATCCAGCACGTCGGCGACGGGTCGCAGCGTGCTGGTCCAGGCTTCTTCGGCCAGCGCAATGCAGAACGCCGGCTGGGGTTCACGGGCTTTGCCGAACGGAACGAGCACCCGCTTGCCCGGCTCGACGCGGCCGGCCAGCTGATCGGGAACCGCAAAGCTGTACTCGCCGTCCACCGCCGCCACCATCGAGACGCGCGCGACCGGGGCGATTCGCGATTCTCGCGGCTCGATCCACAGCGACGGGTTTGACGTATCAGATTCGTGCGGCACGTTCGAAACTCCCCGGTGGTGGTCGGCACCTGGAACGAGCCACGACGCTGCCGGAGCGGGACGCTCCGATAGAGCTTGACCGCTCGTGACGCATGCTGCCGGGCTCGGGAACGGGACTATACCTCAACCGGCCGAACCGCGACAGGCAAGCGCTTGCCATCCGTACCGGCACGCCCGACAATGCGCGAACATGATCGAAGTCCACGACCTGGTCAAAGTCTTCCCCACTGCCACCGGCTACGACAAACAAGCCGTCGCCGGCGTGAGCTTCACGGTGGGGCAGGGCGAGATCTACGGTCTGCTCGGGCCCAACGGCGCGGGAAAGACGACCACGCTGCGCATCCTGTCCGGTCTCATGAAACCCACCTCCGGCCGGGCGATCATCAATGGTTACGACGTGACCGCTAACGGCCATCGGGCCAAAGGCTCCATCGGGTTTCTGACCGCCAACACGGGATTGTATCAACGGCTCAGCCCGCGCGAGTTGCTGCCCTATTTCGGCGAGCTGCACGGCCTGGACCGCGACACCATCAAGCGCCGCGTCCGGGAGCTCATCGAGTGGCTGGACATCGGCCCATTCGCCGACATCCGCTGCGGCGCCCTGTCCACCGGCCAAAAGCAGCGGACCAACATCGCCCGGGCTCTCATCGCCGATCCGCCGGTGCTCATCATGGACGAGCCCACGCTGGGACTCGATGTCCTGAGCAACCGGATCATTCTCGATTTCATTCGCCGCGAACGCGATCACGGCAAGGCCGTCCTGCTCAGCACGCACTACCTCGATGAGGCGGAGGCCCTGTGCGACCGCATCGGGCTGCTTCACCAGGGTCGCATCATCGCCGAAGGAGACATGCCCACGCTGAGGGCGATGGCCGGCCGCGAGCGGCTGACTGACATTTTTCTGTCGCTGGTGAGCGATTCGTTGTCTCCCACGTTTGTGGGCCCGCGACCCACCACACCGGTTGAGCCGGTCGAGCCGTTCCGCCCTGCGGATTGCGGCCAGCCGGCCTCCGACGAGGGCCCCCGCGCATGAGCCGATCCCACCGCGTTTGGGTGATCTACCGCAAGGAACTACTGGAGATCCTGCGCGATCGCCGCACGTTGACCGCCATGGTGGTCATCCCGGTCGTGCTCTATCCGTTGCTCATGCTGGGGTTCCTGCGGGCCGCCGAGAGCGAGGAGGCTCGCCTGCGAGGTCTGGAGTTCGTCGTCGAGGTGCCCGACGAACGCGCGGCCGGCGATCTGCGCGCCATCATCGACGGCGTGCGTCGCTACCAGGACGAACAGGCCGACCAGCAGACGGCCTGCAACTCCGAGTCGCCTGGTCACGCGGCTGTGCCGACCGCCGATTGGTCTCGCGCCCGGTTCGACATTCGCGTGAGGCCGGAAGATGCGCCCGACCAGCAGTTGGGCGAAGAAGTGCACCTGCGCGTGCGGGTACAGAGCCAGCTTTCAGACCGAAACGGCGCCGGGCCGGCCCAGCTCTCCGTGCACATCACGTTCAACGAGGTGAACATCAAGAGCCGCACGGCCATGGAGGAACTGTCGCACATTCTGGAGGACTTTCGCGACCTGGCCGTCCGCGAACGCGTCGCGGGCATCATCGAAGCGCACGCGATCAGCGCCGGCGTCAGCCCCATCGCCATCGACACGATCCTCGAACCCGTTCGGATCGAGACCGTGTCGGTGGCCACCGACCGGCAGCGGGGAGGTTGGGCCCTGGGCCAGATCATCCCCATCATCCTCGTGCTCATGACCATCACCGGCTCGGTCTACCCGGCCATCGATCTGACCGCCGGCGAACGCGAACGCGGCACGCTCGAAACGCTCATGGCCACCCCCGTGCCGCCGCTGCAACTGATCCTCGGCAAGTTTCTGGTGGTTTCGACACTGGGCATGCTGACGGCCTTCCTCAACGTCGCCAGCGTCGGGGCGACCATGCACTTTTCCGGCCTGACTCGCAGCATCACGCACTCCATGCCGGTGGAGATTCCGCTTAGCGTCCTGCCGCTCATCCTGGCGTGCATGGTCCCGTTCTCGCTCCTGTTCGCGGCCATTCTGATCGCCGTCTGCAGTTTTGCGCGGACGTTCAAGGAGGCCCAGAGCTACGTGATGCCGGTCATCCTCGGGGCCATGATTCCGGCGGTCGCGGTGACGCTGCCGACCGCCCGGCTGGGCGGAATCCTGCTTGTTATGCCCGTGGGCAACATGGTGCTGTTGGCCCGCGAGATCTTCCAGGGCAGCTTTCTCTGGTCGCAGGTCGCCGTGGTGCTGATCTCCACGAGCTTCTATGCCGCCGCCGCCGTGGCTGTCGCCGTGCGGCTCTTCGGCCAGGAAGCGGTGGTCTTCGCCGACGCCGGCTCGTACAAGACGCTGCTCCTGCGGCGCTACTACCGGCCGTCCCCACGGCCCACGCTCTCGCAGGCCCTGCTGTTGTCGGCGCTGCTGTTCCCGGCCAGCTTCTACGTCCAGTCAGTGCTGACCGGCTCGTCCGACAACTTCATCCGAACGCTCGGTTGGCTGGCCATCGCGCAGTTCGCCGGCTTGTTCGTGCTTCTGCCGGTCGCATTGACCGCCTATTACCGCATCGACGTGGTCGAGACGTTCCGTCTGCGGCTGCCGCCCGCACGGGCGTGGCTGGCGGCGCTCCTGCTGGGTTGCTCGAGTTGGGCGCTGGCCCATCAGTTCGTCGCGCTGCAGACGCGTCTGGCTCCGCCTTCTGACGCACTGCGCGAAGCGTTCAAGCTCATCGAAAGCCAACTGGCAGCGGCTCCTCTCTGGCAGGTGGTCCTGCTCTTGGCCGTCGTGCCTGCGGTGTGCGAGGAACTCTTCTTCCGCGGGTTCCTGCTCAGCGGTCTGGCTCAGGGATTGCGCAAGGGCTCGGCCATCATCCTCGCCGGTCTGGTCTTCGGCATCTTCCATTTCATCATGGACCGCGTGCCGGTGACCGCGCTGTTGGGCATCTGTCTGGGTTACGTCTGCTGGCAGGCCCGCTCCATCTGGCCGGGCATCCTCTTCCACGCCCTGCACAACGGGCTGCTCATGGTCCTCAACGCCGTTTCGCCCGAGACGGTCAAGTGGCTCGGCATGCCGGACGAACTCGGCGGCCTCCTGCCCGCCCGCGTCCTCGTCCCCGCCCTGGCCCTCTTTGCCGCCGGTCTGTGCCTCGCCGCCTCCTGCAATCGCCGGGCCCCCGACTCCCCCGCAACACTCCCCGATCATCATCCGTAACCCGCCATCGGCGATCTTTACTGCCTGTCGATCCCGCCGATTCGTACCGTGCAATGCCCGCCGTTTGGCGATGCGCCGGCAATCGCGTATCATGGGCAAAGACGAACGAGAACGCCGCGTGTATCGCTTCCAGATCGAGCACGGATGGTCCAGTCCATTGTAAATTATCTGCGAACCCTGTGGGAATCCCGCGCGTACGACACGGGCACCATCCTCATCGAGATGTTGCTCATCGGCACGGTGGTCTACATCGTGCTCCGCTTCCTCCAGGGCACCCGCGGGGCCCGCTTGCTACAGGGGCTGGTCAGTCTGCTCGTGTTCGGCTTGCTCGTTATCAAGGTGTTGGCCGATCAATGGGACCTCGAGCGGATCCAGGTCTTGATGCAGCCGTTTATCTGGACCGTCCTGCTGACCACGCTGGTGGTCTTCCAGCCCGAGTTGCGGCGCGGGCTCATGCGGCTGGGCGAGACCCGCTGGCGGCGGATACGCCGATCGGAGATCGACCGCATCGCCCGGCCTATCGCCACCGCCTGCAGTCAGTTATCCAAGAATAAAATCGGGGCGCTGATCGCCATCGAGCGCGACATCGGCCTGTCGGGGCTCACCGACCAGGGTGTGCGGCTGGATGCACGGCTCTCGCCGGAGCTGCTCAACACGATTTTCTGGCCCGGATCGGCGCTGCACGACTTGGGCGTCATCATCCAGCACGGGCGCATCGCTGCCGCGGGTTGCCCGTTTCCGCTGGGCGACATCGAAGGGATGGACCGGTCCATCGGTAGCCGGCACCGGGCCGCCATCGGCCTGAGCCTCGATTCCGATGCCGTCATCGTCGTGGTGAGCGAGGAGACCGGCAGCATTTCGATCGCCGAGCGCGGCCGGCTGCACCGGCATATTCCGAGCGAGGCGTTGTTGGACGAACTCCGGCGGTATTTGGCCCACGGTGCGGGTCCGGAACCCGCCGAGCCCCAACCGGAACCCGAAGAGGCGACGGTCTGACGAACACGTATGAAGGGACAAATCCAACTGATTCTGGCGACGATCGGTCTGACCGTGCTGATCTGGGTGTATGCCGATCAGCAGGGCTACAAGACCGTCCGGCTCCAGGTTGCCGTGACCGTCGGAACGCCTCCGGGCGTAGTGGCCCACGTCACCGGCGCCGCCCCCGATGCGGGTCAGACGCTGCACGTGACGGTCTACGCTCGCGGGCCCAATGCCGCCATTCGCGAACTGCCGTCCCGACCTCCCGCACTGGAGGTCACCGTGCCGATCACCGAGAACGTCGCCACCGACGAAAGCCGAGCCCTCGATATTCACGATCCGCTGGCGGCGGCACTGCGGGAGCGCGGCCTGCAATTGCTCGGCGTGAACCCCGCCAGCATGAGCGTGCGCTTCGACCGGCTGGTCAAGGTGGACGTCCAGCTCCAGGCTGATGCTGGCGCCTTTCATCAGGCCCTGGCGGGTGCTGTGCAGATCGACCCCCCGGTGGTCACTGCTTCCGTTCTGGCCAGCCAGTTGGCCGGTGCACCCGCCCCGGCCGAGAATCGGCTCGTCATTCCCATCGAAGCCGAACTGCGGAACCAGCCTGGCGAGACCGAATTCGATTTCCCCGTGTCCCTCAAGACCCGCACCTGGAACGGGCTCGACGTCAAGTGGCAGCCTGAGCTGGTTCACGTCAAGGGCAAACTCCAGCAGCTCTATACCGATCTGGAGTTGAAGCTCATCCCGCTGCGAGCGATGCTGCCTTGGGACTGGCCGTCCGACCGCTACGAGATCGTCTGGGTCGATGATCGCGACCGGCTCCAGAAGGTGCACTTGAAGGTGCCGGTCGGAAAACCCAATGTGCTGACCAACAACGACGTCGTGGCGTTCGTGTCCATCGACGGCAGCCTGATTCCACCCGCCACGCCACAGACGACGCAGCCTGCGACCGAGCCCAGCCCGTTCACGCAGACGGTGCGATTCGTGTTCCCGCCCGGCTTCGAAGACGTCCGGATCGTCAGTCCGCCTTCCACGGTCAAGTTCCGCATCGTGCCCAGAGTCCAGGCGAAAGCCGCCCCCGAGTCGGGCTGATCCGCCGAGCCCGGCCCTCGTGAGATCAACGCTATGACCATTCGCCTGCGACTGACTCTGGGGTTTTTGGCCGTGATCCTCCTGGCCAACTCCGTCCTGTTCCTGGTCATGGAGAGCTACGTCCGCCAGCAGCTCGTGCGGGAGGTGCAGGAGCGGGTAGCGGCGGACCTGGACGGGGCCAGCCGGGCGTACCACGATCAACTCGAAAAGATGGGCCTGTTCCTGCGGGCGGCCGCCATTCGCAGCCCCATGGTGGTCCAGTCTTCCATGGAGGGGGAGTTGTCGCGGCTGCTTACCGTCCTGCGCGAGGAGGGGCGGTTCGACATGCTCACGCTGCTGTCGCCCGACGGCCGCGTGATCCACCGCGCTCATCACGCCGGAGCCGCGGGTGACGATCTGTCTGATAATCCACTGGTCTCGCGCGTGAAGTCCACGCAAGCCCCAGCCTGGGGCACGCTGGTGGTGTCGGCTGAGGCGCTCCAGCGCGAAGGGGCCGAGTTGGCCGAGCGGGCTCGCATCGAGGTGCTCGATACGCCGGGCGCTCGGCCCGACAACCGTCGGGTCGAAACGCGGGGCATGGTCATGGCCGCTGCCGCCCCCATGTTCTCCAGCGAGAGTCCTGCCCGGATGATCGGCATCCTGTACGGGGCCAACCTGCTGAATCGGACATACGACCTGGTGGACACCGTTCGCGATCGAGCCTTTCATCGCCACTACCAGGGCAAACCGGTCGGGACGGCCACGCTGTTTCTGGACGACCTGCGCATTGCCACCAACGTCATGACCGGTGACGGCAAGCGAGCCATCGGCACGCGGCTGAGTGAGGTCGTCTACGATGCGGTCTTCAACCAGGGAAGCAGTTGGTACGGCCCGGCGTTCGTCGTCAACGAGCGCTACATCACCGCCTATGAGCCTATTCGCGATCCCGACGGCCGGGTGGTTGGCGCCCTGTATGTCGGCATGCTGGAGGCTCCCTTCGTCCAGCCTCAAAAAGCCATGTTCTCCGTGTTCCTGCTTGCCGTGGCGCTCACCACGCTCGCCAGTCTGATCCTGTTGTTCCTGGTGACCAAGCGAATGCTGCGGCCTATCGATCGCGTCGTGACCATGGCGCGGCGGGTGGTGGCAGGGGACCTGTCAGCCCGCGTGGGCATTCGGCCGGGCGGCGAATTGGGGCTGCTCTGCAAGGCCGTGGACGAAATGGCCGATGCCGTCGTCGCCCGCGAGGAGCAATTGAAGCTGGCCACCAGCCGCCAACTCGGTCAGAGCGAAAAGCTCGCTTCCATCGGCCGACTGGCCGCGGGCATCGCCCACGAGATCAACAACCCTCTGACCGGCGTGCTCACATTCGCCACGCTCATGCAGGAGAAGCCGAATCTCGACGACCAGGACCGCGAGGACCTCGAGCTGATCGTGCGGGAGACCACGCGGGTGCGGGATATCGTTCGCGGCCTGCTCGATTTCGCCCGCGAGTCGCCGCATGAGAAGCGGCTGTTGCACCTCAACGGCATCATCCGTCGCACGACCCGGCTGCTGCGAAACCAGAAGGAGTTTCGCCACATTACCATCGAGGAAAAGCTCGACGAGGACATCCCCTGGATGCTGGGCGACGAGAACCAGATCCAGCAGGTGCTGCTCAACCTCGCCCTCAACGCCTGTGAGGCCATGCCCGATCGCGGCACGCTCACCATCAGCACGTTTACGCTGGATGGGCAAATAATCGTCACGGTGGCCGACACCGGCCACGGGATCAAGCCCGAGGATGTCAACAAGATCTTCGACCCGTTCTTCACCACCAAACCCGCCGGCAAGGGCACCGGCCTGGGTCTCAGCGTCAGTTACGGCATCCTCCAACAGCACAACGGGCTCATCGAGGTGAACACCGAGTTGGGCAAAGGCACCACGTTCACGCTCATGTTTCCGCCGGCCCCGCCCGAAGCCATGCAAGACCACCCTGAGCTCCACCGCACCGCCTGACCCGACCGTTTCGCTTCAGGCCGGTGCTGCAACTCGTCGCCCAAGGTTCTCTCACAGGGCGAGAGTTGCGTTTACAGGAGAGAACAGAGGCAACGGAGGAGTGGCTCTTGGCTGCGTTTCCTCTGTTTCCTCCTGTTGAGACTTCTGCTGTGTTTTCCTGTTCGGCGTGGGTAGATTGCAGTGGCTTGTCCGGAGAGTGAGCGACGTCTACGACTATCATGGACAGCGCGGCTCAGCCCAGCTGTGTCAGCGTCCAGCGGATCAGCCAGGCCGCGAAAGCACTCTTGTCCAATGTGGGGATTTCCGGTTTGAACGTGCGGCCGTCGGCGGTGTGGATCACGGCGCTGACCAGGCGGCTGCCCATGGTCTCCAGCGGATTGGCGACAATGGCATCCACGCGTTTGGCCCGCATCTTCTCGATCGCCCGGTCATGCAGACGCGACGACTCCTCGAGCGCGAACGCGATAATCCGCTGGTCGGGTCGCCGTCGGGCCGCGCAGGTCGCCACCAGGTCCGGCGTGGGCTCCAGTTCGAGCGTCACTTTTTCTCGCTTACGCGGAAGCTTGCCGGAGGCGCCGGCGGCCGGGCGGTAATCGGCGACCGCCGCTGCCATGATGAGCAGATCGCAATAATCGAAATGCTCTTGCAGGAGCCGCTCCAGATCCGCCGTTGATTCAAATCGTTCCAGGCGGATCGGCTTCGACCCCGAGTCCGGACGGCGGGGTTCGGCCGAGACCGGCCCCAGCAGCAGCGTCACCTCGCAACCGATCTGCGACGCCGCCTCGGCCAGGGCGATTCCCATCCGGCCACTGGAACGGTTGGCCAGGTAGCGAACGTCATCGATCCGCTCGTGCGTGGGGCCTGCGGTGATCAAAACCCGCTTTCTTGCCGCTGTCATAACGATCCAACTTCACAAATCGTACGTGCCATGGCCGCCGGCCGCGCATACGACGGCGTCCGTTTAGCCCCGCCACGTGCGGCGCGGAAACGTTGTAGAAAAGTGTACGTAATACGAAGGATTTGGAAAAGGACGACTCCCACAGTCCTTACCGAGCAGCGGACAATTGTTCCAGTAACCGCGAAACGGTGTCCTTCGCATCGCCCAGCAGCATGAGCGTGCGCGGATCCCGGTACAACGGGTTCTCGACGCCGGAGTAGCCCGGCTTGTCGTCCAGGTTGCAGACGATGACCGTACGGGCTTCGTCGGCTCGTAGAATGGGCATGCCCGAGATGGGCGTGCCCGTCGCGGCGATCGCCGCCGGGTTGACCACGTCGCACGCTCCGACGATGAGCGCCACGTCCGTTTCGCTGAACAGTGGGTTGACGTCCTTGAGCTCGCGGATTCGGGTGTAATCGACATCGGCCTCGGCCAAAAGGACGTGCATGTGTCCGGGCATGCGGCCGGCGACCGGATGGATGGCGAAGATGACGTCCTTGCCGGCTTCCACGAGCTTGTCGGACAATCCAACGACTTCTTCCTGGGCGTCGGCCAGGGCCATGCCATAGCCGGGAATGATGATCACACGTTGGGCACCAGTGAGAGCGGCCACGGCCGATTCGAACGGATCGGCCGTGGCGGCGGACACGTTTTCGACTTCGGGGCCGTCTGTGACCGAAACCGTCGAAGCCGTCGCCGATTCCGGCGCAGTCGCCGCCGCATCGGCGGTCACGGTAGCCGGCGCGGGCACACTGCTCGGCGTGGCGGCGGCCGGGGCTGCTTCGCGACCCACCAAAATCGCCCGCAGGCTGCGGTTCATGGCCTGGCACATGACGAGCGTGAGCAGCGTTCCCGAGACGCCGACGATGGCGCCGCAGGCGATGAGCAGCCAGTTGCCGATGGCCATGCCGCACAACGCCGCCGCGAGCCCCGACGCGGAGTTGAGGAACGAAATCAGCACGGGCATGTCTGCCCCGCCGACCCGCAGGCTGAAGAGAATCCCTACCGCTGCGGTCAGCCCTACCAGGATAGCGATGCTCAGCCTCGACGTCGTGGTGTGGTCGAGGCGCAGCGCGATGACGATGAGCACCACTGCCGCAGCCGAAAGAGTCGATAAAATGGCACTGTGGCCGGGGACCTTCACCGGCGTCTGGCGGATCCGGTTTGCCAGCTTGCCGGCCGCCACCATGCTTCCGCTGAACGTGACCGTTCCGACCGCGACACCCAGCAGCCCGGCCAGGCTGTTGGCCGCCGGTAGCGGACCGCCTGCCGCCCGGGTCAACTCCACGCCGGCCACCAGAAACGATGCCAATCCGCCCATGCCGTTCTGCACGGCGACCATGGCGGGAATCTGCACCATGTTTACCGAGCGGGCGAGCCCCCATCCGGTTACCGCTCCCAACGCCGCGAAGATCACGACCAGGCTGACCGGCTGCACGGGAAAACGCACGAGCACGACGATGATGGCCACAGCCAGGGCCAGCGCGGCTGCCGCGTTGCCCTTGCGGGCCGCCTTCGGGTTGCGGAACCACGAGATTCCGATCATCAGCAGGATGACAATCGCCAGATCAACCCACTTGTGCGCCATCCGGATCAATCCCCCGTGTTGGCCGAGCGGCTCGAGTCACGGCCGAAAAACGTCAGCATCCGATGCGTGATCGCGAACCCGCCTACCAGGTTGAACACCGCCGCTGCCAGCGCGACCGCTCCCAGCGCCCGCTCAAACCAGGTCAACTGCACGGCAAACAGAAGCAGACACCCGAGCACGACCACGCCGGATACGGCATTGGTCATGGACATGAGCGGCGTGTGCAGCATCGGCGGGATTCGAGAAATCAGGTAGTAGCCCAGCCCGCCGGCCACGCCGAGCACCACCAGCATCAAGAGCACGTCCAGCATTAGCCGGATCCTCCTCGTGAATCAACGAAACACTTCTCAGGATGCCGCGAGTGTCGAGCGAATCACGCTTCGCCCATGGCTTTGAGTGTACCCCGGTGAACGATCCGGCCGTCGATGGTGACGAGCGTGTGCCGCACGATCTCGTCTTCCTGGTTGATGGGGCCCGGTCCTTTGGGGAACAGGTTTTCCATGAAGTGGAGCATGTTGTGCGCGTACAGCCAGGTCGCATCGACGGCCATGGAGCCCGGAATGTTCGCGGTTCCGCAGATGGTCACATTGTTCACGGTGATTACGCGACCCGGCTCGGTCAATTCGCAGTTGCCTCCCTGGTCCACCGACACGTCCACCACCACTGAGCCCGGTTTCATGGAGGCAATCATGTCGCGCGTGATCAGGACCGGAGCCACCTCGCCGGGCACCAGCGCGCAGAGAATGATGATGTCCGTCTGCGGCACGACCGATCGGAGCAACTCGCGCTCGCGTTCCAGCCACTCTTTGGGCAGCGCCCGGGCATAGCCTCCTTCGCCGTGGGCCAGTTCATCGGGGACCTCGAAGCCCACCACTTGCGTTCCCTTCAAACTGGAGGCTTCCTTCCGCGCTTCCGCCCGGATATCGACGGCTTTCACCACGCCGCCCAAACGCTTGACAGTGGCGATCGCCTGCAGACCGACCACGCCCGTCCCGATGATCAGGAACTGGGCGGGCGGCAGCGAGCCGATGGCCGTGCCCATCATGGGCACGAACCGCGGGAAGTGGCTGGCCGCCAGGAGCACCGAACGATAGCCGGTCACCGTGCTCATGGAGGTGAGGGCGTCCATGGTCTGGGCCCGCGAGATGCGAGGGATGCCGTCCATGGTCAGCGACGTGACCCGCCGCTCGCGCAACGTACGCACGACGCTTTGATTGGCGGGGGCCGCCGGATGCAGGAAGCAGATCAAGATCGAGCCCGGGCGGATCATTTCGGCCTCATGCCGGTTGAGCTGGTGGTTCATGCACGGCTGCTTGACCTTCAGGATGATGTCCGCCCGCTCGTACAGGGCGTGAACGTCGGGCTCGATCCGTGCACCGGCGGCCTCGTACTCGGCGTCGGTCCGGAATACGCCGCCTCCCGCCGAGCTCTCCACCACCACCTCAAAGCCCATGCCCACCAGACGGGCCACCGTCTCAGGCAGGGCAGCCACGCGCTTCTCCTCGTCCAGTATCTCTTTGGGAATACCGATCAGCATGACAGCACTCACTTTCCTTTGACAGGCAGAATCCGTCGGAACGCTTGATGCAGAACCGGAGCGGGTTGAGCGGCCAGCAACGCGTGCACGCGGTCGCGGACCTCCTCCGCCAGCGGCACGCCCGGGCCGCCGGAACCCGGGTCATCGCCGGCAAACTGTGCGAGGGTCTCGGCCGCCAGCACACGAACCTGGTAGTACAGCCCCTCATCCATCACGATGCGGCAGGCCTCCTCCAGGAGCTCAGGATCGGGCGTCTTCAACGTCCGCATGGCTTCCAGGCCGGCTTCCCGTAGCCGCCAGTTGCCCCGGTTTTGAAGCAGCCACAGCAATTCGGCCTGGTGTTGATCGAGCTGGCCCGCCCGCTGCCACGCGGACAGCGATTCCAGGGCATGGCCCCAGTCCTCGAAGTGTCCCGGCGAATCGGCACTCATGGCGGTCTCGCCCTTCAGTGATTCCTCGCAGGTATATATCGAAATGTAGCACGCGACCTCGGGCCGGCCAGCCTACTTTGGTCGGGGCAATGGCATACTTTGGTATGTCTTTTCGGTGTTCTTCTCGGGCGGGGGGCGGGCGTCTCACCCGCCTCGAAGGCAGGCGAGACGCTCGCTCCCGCCTACTGACCTTCGCTCTGCTGGGCGAGAAGCTCGGCACGCCAAATATGTGCACGCTGGAAGCCTGCCCCACAAGCGTCAGGCCGGCGGCGCGATGACGCCGGCCAATTGGGCGAGCATCACCAGCTCGGCCACCGAGCCGGCGCTCATTTTGGCCATCACGCGTCCGCGATGCATTTTGATCGTCTGCTCGGTCGTGCCGAGCTGGGCTGCGATCTGCTTGTTGGCTCCGCCCGCCACTACCAGGGCCAGCACCTCGCGCTCCCGTGGCGTCAGCCGGGCCACGCGAGCCCGGGCGTCGGCGCGCAGACGCTCGCTTGCCCGCCGTTCGGCATCGCGCGCCAGCGCGGCATGAATGGCATCCAACAGCGCCTGATCGTCGAAGGGCTTCTCGAGAAAATCGACCGCGCCGTGCTTCATCGCCCGAACGCTCATGGGGACGTTGCCGTGGCCGCTGATGAACACGATGGGCAACGACGCACCGCTGCGGACCAGTTGCTCCTGCAGATCCAGTCCGCTCTCGCCTGGCATGCGCACGTCGAGCACCAGGCAGCCCGGCTGGGAGGGCTCCCATCCGGCAAGGAACTCCTTCACGCAGGTAAACGTTTCCGGCTCGAGACCGACCGAACGCACCATGCGGGCGATCATCTGCCGCACGCCGGGATCATCATCCACGATGAACACGCGAGCTTGCTCGAACCGATCGGGTTTCACGGGGGCGACTCCTCCGCAACCGGTAACACCATGTGAAATACCGTGCCGCCTTCGGGGCCGGCTTCCGCCCACAGTCGGCCGCCGTGGGCCTCCACGATGGATCGACTGATGGCCAGTCCCAGACCGAGCCCGTCGGTCTTGGTCGTCCAGAAGGGCTCGAAGACGTGTGAGGCGGTCTGGGCGGTCAGCCCCGTGCCGCGATCCGCCACGCTGATCCGCACCTCACCCGCACCGGCGGGCCCGGCTCGCAGCGCGACTTCGCGGGCGGAGGTGCGGATTGACGACATGGCCTCCAGCCCGTTGCGAACCAGGTTCAGAATCACCTGCTGAATCTGGATCGGATCGCCTCGAACGTTGGGCAACGGATCGGCGATGTCGAACTGGATGGACGCCCCGTGTTGTCGTGCGTCAGCCTCCAGGAAGCCGGCCACTTCCTCGATCAGCCTCTGCAGATTCAGCAGCACGGGTTGGAACGGTCGCCGTCGCACGAACTCGCGCAAGCGCCGGATGATCTGCCCGGCATGCTTGCCCGCGTTGACGATGTCCTGAAGCGCGGCCTGCAGTTCCGCGATATCCAGGACCGGCGCGGCCAGGAGCCGTTGAGCGGTTTGGGCGTTGCCCACCACCGTGCACAGTGGTTGGTTCAACTCATGGGCAAGCTGCGCGGTGAGCTCACCCATGGTGCTCAGCCGGTCCATGTGCGCGAGCAGATCGCGGTGCCGGCGGGTCTCTTCTTCGGCCTGCTTGCGGTCGGTGATGTCCTGGGCCGCCCCCAGAATGCGAACCAGACGGCCGGTGGTTTCGTCGCGCACGGGACGGGCGTGATCACACAACCAGCGGACCTTTCCGTCCTGACCGACGATCCGAAACTCCGTAGTCGTCGAACGTCCCGAGAGCAATCCTTGCCACGCACGCTCGAGCTGGGCCGTATCGTCGGGATGAATGAGATCGTGCCAAATTCCATTCACGCCGAAGCTCAGGGCCCGCCCGCCGGTGATTCGCGTGAACGCATCCGTCGTCCACTCGATCTTCCAACCGTCGGCATCGTGGAACCGCAGCGCGTACGCGTAGTCGGACGTCAGTTCCGAGATGAGTCGATACCGCTCCTGACTGACGCGCAATGCCGCCTCGGCACGCTCCCGTTCTGCGATCTCGTTTTGCAGTTGCCGATTCGCACCCGCCAGGGCGGCCGTGCGTTCCTCGACGCGACGTTCCAGTTCCGCCTGGATCTGCCTCAGCTCCGCTTCCACCTCCTTGAGATGGCTGATGTCGGTGTCGATGCCCAGCACGCCGCACACTTTCCCGTCGGCGTCGTGCAACGGCACCTTGCTGGTCAGCAGGATAGCCTGCCTGCCGTCCGCTTGACGCTCCACCTCCTGCAGGTTCAGCATCGGCTGGTCGTTTTCCATGACCTGCCGGTCGCATGCGCGAAAGTAGTCGGCCTGGTCGGGGTCCCAGGCCAGCTCATAGTCGGTCTTGCCGACGATTTCCTCCGGCCGCGTGACGCCGGCCGAGCGGGCGAACGCCTCGTTGCAGCCCAGGTAGGCAAAATCGCGTCCCTTCCAGAACACGCCGCTGGGAATCAGTTTGATGATGTTGGTCACGAGCTGCTGCTGTTGCAGGAGCTCATCTTCCGCCCGCTTGCGGTCGCTGATGTCGCGAATACTCGTATGCAGGCCCAGGCACCGGCCGTTGCCGGCGTCGATGGGCTGCCAGGAGACAGCCACCCAGATCGTTTCACCGTTCTTGCGCCGGAGTCGAAACGATACATCGTTGCCCGACGAGCTTGCCTGGAACGCCTGGCGAATTCGCTCGCGATCCTCTTCCTGCACGAGCGGGAAGGGGTAGTCTTCCATGGCCAGGCATTCCTCGGCCGTGTAGCCGGTCAGCCGCTCCACGGCCCGGTTCACCCAGACCAGCCGGCCGTCAGTGCCGATCCACGATTCAAGGTCGTACGAGGAGTCAGCCACGGCTCGGAACGGATCGGGCCGTGCCGTCAACCCACGGATCGTGCGGACTTGCTCGGCGACACGTTTTTCCAGCGCGTCCAGTTGCCGGCGCAGAGATAACAGCTCGGCCGTGCTGGCGACAGATTGGGCTGGAGATGGGCGACTCATGGCCGCGCTCCTTTGCGAGAAGACAGCTCGGCACCTGCAAAGAGGTGACAGGCGCCGACGTGCTTGTGGCACTCCATGCTACACTGACACATGCTCGGCGCGAACCCGAGCAGGGGGGCGGGTGGCCCCTTGTTTCGATCCGATGTGCGCACAGCGCATACAATAGAGCGACATGTGTACGGCCAGCATTATTCCGTTAAGGCCGGGTCCTGCCGTGCGGGTGGGATTCAATCGCGACGAGTCGCGTCAGCGGCCGGCCGCGCTGCCGCCGTGTGTGCGATCGTTCGGTGGCCGCCGGGCGGTGCTACCCGTGGACCCGGTCTCCGACGGAACGTGGATTGCCGTCAACGACACCGGTTTGGCCATGATGCTCATGAACGTTTACCCCGTGCCTTTCGACCGGAAGGCGTTCGCCGCCGAGGCGAGGCGCTACGCCAGCCGCGGCGCGATCATCCCGTCGCTGCTGCATTGCGTGACGCTCGATGAGGCTGCGGCACTGGCTTCGCGGCTCGATCCGGCGCGGTATCCGGCATTTCGCCTCGTGCTCCTCGACCGCCGGCAGTGGGTCGAGATCCTGGCGGCGGACGGCCGGCTCACCGTGCGCGGTCCGCAACTCATCGACAAACCGGTCATGTACGCTTCGTCCGGCCTGGGCGATGATCGCGTCGATCCGCCTCGCCGCGCGTTGTTCGAAGAGATGCTCGCCGCCGTCACTGATCCAGCCCTCATGCAGGATGCCTTCCACCGCCACCAGTGGCCCGACGGGCCGCATCTCAGCGTCTGCATGTCCCGTCCCGAGGCTCGGACGGTCAGTCTGACCATCCTCGAGCTGGATGCCCATGTCTCGCGTCTAATCTACTATCCGGAATCGCCCGATCGGCACCCGGAACCGGTCACGGTGGAACTGGCGATTTCGCGGATCCCATGAAAAGAGATGACCCGTTCGTTGCGGCCGCACTGTCGTCGGAAAGAGACGGCGGGGCTAAACCCCGCCGCTCGTGCGCGGTACAATAAAAGATCTGCCCCGGAGCGGCGGGCGAGGGCGCTGCCTGCCGTGGATCCTCGTGGAATCGGGCACGCGGGCTTCTATCGGGTCGCCGCCGAGAGTGTCGCTTTGACCGACCTTGTTGACGACGCTGCCAGTGTCGAGGTTCCCATGGCCGAGGCGTGTGCCCCGGCCGGCAACCGGTTGTTGACCGGCCGGGTGGGTGCGGCACTTACCTGGCTGGCCCTGCCCGTGCTGGGCGAGCAATTCCTTCATCTGTTGGTCGGACTCGTAGACACCTACCTGGCGGGCACGGTGAGCGCCGAGGCCACTGCTGCCATCGGCCTGGCGACCACCGTCGTGTGGCTGGTCAACCTGCTCTTCAGCTTCGTCGGGACGGGCGCCACCGCGCTCGTCGCCCGCCACGCCGGCATGGGCGAGCCGGCCAAAGCCAATCATTTTTCCAATCAATCGATCTCGCTGGCCCTGGTGTTGGGAGTCCTCGCGGCCGTGGGCATTTGGCTGGCGGCGCCGTTGCTGCCGCGCTTTCTCGGCTGGACCGGCGAATCGGGGCGGCTGGCCACGCTCTATCTGCGCATCGACTGCTGGGGCTATCTTCTGTACAGCCTGACGTTCATCGGGGCCGCCTGCTGGCGCGGCATGGGCGACACTCGCACGCCGCTGTACGTGATGGCGGTGGTGAATGCGTGGAACATCCTCTGCGCGTTTTCGTTGCGCTTCGGTTGGGGGCCGTTGCCCGAGATGGGCGTGGTCGGCATACCGCTCGGCACGGTCATGGCCCGTTTTCTCGGCGGAACGGTAGTGATCGTGCTGCTGATCAAGGGCCGGGGCGGTTTACGGATCATCCGTCGCGAACTACGGCTGCAGACCGAATCCGTCGCCCGGCTCTTCCGCGTGGGCATCCCGGCCGGCCTGGACGGTCTGCTACTGTGGTGCGGGCAGATTCTGTTCGTGAAGATCGTCAGCATGCTGGCCACCGGCGAGCAGCAGGCGGTGATCATGGCCGCCCACTTCGTTGGCATCCGCGTGGAGGCTCTGTCCTACCTGCCCGCATACGCGTGGGCGACGGCGGCCGCCACCATGGTGGGCCAGAGCCTCGGCGCCAACAGGCCCGGACGTGCCATGCGCTCCGGTCATCTGGCCGCCCTGCAAGGCGCAGTCATGTGCTTCGCCATGAGTGTGATCTACTTCGTGTTCGCCCCGCAGATCTACTACGTCTTCTCGAGCGAGGACTTTGAACGCGTCGCCGCTGTCGGCGTGCCGGCCCTTCGCGCTCTGGCCTTCTTCCAGGTGCCGCTCGCTCTGATGATCATCTACGTCAACGCGCTGCGTGGCGCCGGCGACACGCGCTGGCCGCTCCTGTTCACGGTCGTGGGCATGCTGGCCATCCGGCTGCCTTTGGCCTATCTGTTCGGCGTAGTGCTCGACGGCGGTCTCATCGGTGCATGGGTCGGCATGTTCGGCGATCTGACTGCCCGCGCCATCCTCAGCACCGTTCGCTTTGCCCGCGGCCAATGGGTTAAGACGCAGGTTTGATAGCCGGTGATTCCTCTCCGCGCACAAAAGAAAGCCCAGGGACGGTCAGTCCCTGGGCCCGTCTGTTCTCTGGCTTATAGCTTAGAGCTTACGGCCTACAGCTTATTTCACCTCGGAAATCTTGATCGGCGTGCGGTTGGCCGCGCTGAGCAGAGCCGCCTCCAGCACGCGCTGCGTCTCATACGCGTCCGCGAAGTCGGGCAGCGGAACCGTCGGCGTCTTCTTGCCCAGAACCATCATGATGTCGGCCGCCTGGTTCACGAAGCCGTGCTCGTAGCCCAGAATGTGGGCATCCGGCCACCATGCCGAGACGTAGGGATGGTTGGCCCCGCTCGTGCAGATGATGCTCGTCCAGCCCTGGATCTTCGGATCGACCGTGGCGTCGTAGTAATCCAGGTAGTTCATGTTCTCGAACCGGAACCGCAACGCGCCCTTCTCGCCGTGGATCTCGAAGCCGTTCTGGTTCTTGTAGCCCGTGGCCAGGCGCGAGCACTCGAAGCTGGCCACCGCGCCCTTCTTGAAGCGGGCCAGGAACAGGACGGCGTCGTCCACGTCCACTTTGCCCTTCTTGGCGCTGCCCTTGGCACCGGCTGCGATCCCGCCTGCCGCACCGGTCGTCGGAATCGTCCGCTCCTTGATGAACGTTTCGGCGACCGCGCCCGACACTTCGACGATGTCGTCACCGGTCACGAACCGGGCCATGTCGACGATGTGGGCGTTGAGATCGCCGTGGGCGCCGCTGCCCGCGAGCTTCTTCTGAAACCGCCACAACAGCGGCGTGTCCGGCCCGCCCCAGTCCTGCAGGTAGACGCAGCGCACGTGGAAGATGCGTCCCAGCTTGCCCGCCTTGACCAGCTGGTGAGCCAGGGCGACCGCCGGGCAGCGGCGGTAGTTGTACCACACGAACGTGGGAACCTTCGCCTTCTTGGCCGCCTCGACCATTGCCCGGGCGTCGGCGAGCGTGCCGGCGATCGGCTTTTCCGTGCCCACCGGCTTCTTGGCTTCGAGCGCCGCCATGGCCGGAGGCATGTGCATGTGGTTGGGCGTGACGATGTCAACGAAGTCGATCTCTTCGTTGGCGATCACTTTCTTCCAGTCCGTGCTATAGTTCTTCCATCCCCAGCGGCTGGCGAAGACCTGCGGGTTCTCGTTCTCCATCCCGAACACCGTGTGCATCACCGGGTTGACCGGCAGGTCGGTGAAGAACTTGCTCACCTTCAGGTATGCGTTGCTGTGGGTCCGTCCCATGAAGCCCTGGCCGATCAGGGCCACGTTGCACGTCTTGGCCATCTGGTTGTCTCCTTTCGACTGAGTTGGGTGACCCCGTCGGCGCGCCATTGCCCGTTCCCTGGGGTTCGCGGAACCATGGATATACTGGCCCATCCGCCCGGAATCAAGTGGAAATGGACGGACGCGATCGCCGGGTCGCCGGCAAACCGAGCGACCGGCGCGGATCATCGCGTGGATCATGCAAGCGAGCCGCCGGGCTTGCCCCGGCGGTCTCGTTTCGCCAGCAGTGGACATCCGATACCGGATCCCTACGGGCGAGCGCTCCCGCATTCCGGGAACCGAGCGTTTTTATATCCCGGGATGTGAGCGCTTCCACACCGGAAACAGTCGTCGGGGGTAAACCCCGCCGCTCGCGCGGGGCGCTGGGGTTTCGGGGCCCCGGATCACACAAGATGATGCGTCCGCGCGGGACGGGACTCGCAGAGGCCGGGGTTGTGAAATCCGGCTGGGCGAATACAATGGGGGACTGCCCGATTTTCGGCTCCGTACGAGCCGAAATACCTTTCGATCCTGCGGGCGATCGTACCCAATGAGCCGGCTCTTCGGAGCCGTCCTGACCAGCGCAGATGCTCGCCGGCCCCAAGCACGAGTCGGCGGCAAACAAACCTTACGGAGTCACTAACCATGAAGTTGTCGCGACGCTCGGAGCAGTTGGCGGAGTCCGCAACCTTGGCTGTCGCGGCCAAGGCGGCCGAAATGAAAAAGCAGGGCATTGACGTGGTCGGCTTCGGAGCCGGCGAGCCGGACTTCCCCACGCCCGAGTACATTCGCAACGCCTGCAAGATCGCCCTCGATGCGGGGCACACGGGTTACGCCAAGCCGGCCAGCGGCATCCTGCCCGCCAAAGAGGCCGCCTGCTCCAAGCTCAAGCGAGAGAACGGCCTGGAGTACAAGCCCAGCCAGGTTCTCATCACCGTCGGCGGCAAGGAGGCTCTCTTCCTCGCGTGCATGGCTCTGCTCGATCCAGGTGACGAGGTCATCCTCCCCGCGCCGTACTGGGTCAGCTATCCCGAACAGATCAAGCTCTGCGACGCCAAGTGCGTCATACTGAACGGCAAGGAGTCGAACAACTTCAAGCTGACCGCCGACGAAATCGCCAACGCCATCACGCCCAAGACCAAGGTGCTCATCTTCAACTCGCCCAGCAATCCCGGCGGGTTCACCTACACGCCCGACGAGGTCCGGGCCATCGCCAAGGTCGTCGAGGGCAAGCCGATCGTCGTGTTCTCTGACGAGATGTACGACCGGCTGATCTACGGCAACCAGCGCTTCCTCAGCTTCGCCGCCTGCAGCCCGCAGGCGTACGCCCAGACGCTGACGTTCAACGCCGGCTCCAAGACCTACTCCATGACCGGCTGGCGCGTCGGCTACGTGGCCGGTCCCGAGCCCATCATCAAGGCCATGGCCAAGATCCAGAGCCAGACCACCAGCGGCACCGCCACGTTCAACCAGCACGCGCTGGCCGCCGCTCTCAACGGGCCGCAGGACGCCGTCGAGTCCATGCGCAAGGAATTCGAACGCCGCGCCGAGTACATGTGGCAGCGGCTGAACGCCATCAAGGGCATCACTTGTGTGCAGCCGACCGGCGCGTTCTACGCGTTTCCGAACATCGTCGAGGCCGCCAAGATCCTCGGCGTGAAGGGCTCGCTCGCCTTCAGCGCCGCCTTGCTCGAGAAGGCCCACGTGGCCGTCGTGCCGGGCGAGGCCTTCGGTTGCGACGACAACGTGCGCCTGTCGTTTGCCACCAGCATGGAACAGATCCAGAAGGGTATGGACCGGCTCGAAAAGCTCCTCGGCAGCAAGTAAGCCCGTTGGATTCGCTTTCGCGCTGCACGCTCGTTTGGTGCACGTTTTGTGGTGCACGCTTCCAGCGGCACAGTGCAGGCAAGATGCCTGCACCACAAGGCAGGGTGCATGCACCGCAACCTTGATCGCCATCCGTTGCGGACACGACAGCTGACCGGGTTTTCGTTGTTCCCGAGTCCCCGCAATCGGAGGTTGATCCTTTGCAACTGCTCAGCCGTTATGCCCAAGGCATCGTCCGTCACAAACTGATCATCGTGGTCGTCGTCGCCAGCGCCGTCGGCGTGGCGATCACTTCCCGCGACCTGTTCATGACTCCCGTCGCGGCCGCCACCATGGCCGGTCTCGCCGTCGCCGGTCTGCGCCGAATCTGGCAGTCCGGTCCCTGGTCTGACTGGAAACACGTGCGCGTCGCGCAATTGCTGTCCATCGTTGCCGTGCCGTTCGCCTTCAGTGCGGGCCTGAGCGTGGACGGTGATCATCTGTTTCGCGAAGCCTTCCGTGCGGAAGCTTCAACATGCATTCGCGATCTGGCCGTGGATGCCAACATGCTCAACCCGGCCGGCAAGCGCACCGTGCTCATGCGGTTTACTGCCGACGCCCACACGCTCGGTAACCTGGTGGGCGAACCCTTCAGCATCGATCCCCAATTCGAAGAGGCCCGCGCTGCCAACGATCCATGGCCCGACGTCGTCCGTCAGGCGTTCGGCGATCTGGCTCGCTTCGGTGGAACGGCCTGGTCGCCTGTTCCCAAGATGCTGGCGCCCGCGTTCCGCCAATGGGTCCGCGAGGTCAACGGTCAGCGCATCACCACCCGCGTATTGTGGGATGTTCCTACCGGTGAAGCGTTCGTGTTGTACACCGTGCGGTGAGATGGGGAGTCCTGAGGCTTGAGTCCTGAGACCTGAGACTTGAGGCTTGAGGGTTGAGGTGAAGCAGAGTTCTCATCTCTTGTAAGTGCCTAACAAGTGGCGTCCGTGGGCTTACCACGCTACGCCAGTTTGCACGGCGGCGGTGATACGGAGGACGGCCTGCAGCGGAACGCGGAGCAGACGCGAGGGCTTGGCTGCTTCATCGACGATCTCACTCAAGGCTTTTTCGAGTCGAAACAGTCCCACCAATTGCGGGATCTGCTTGGGGTTCGACGGACACGAACGGCAGCCGTCGATGGCCTTGGAATACCCCGAGAGGAACTGAACCACCACCTCTCGTCGCCAATCCATCATGTGCGCCAGGGCGCTATCGAATCGGTCGGGGTGGGCGTCGGCCCAATTGAATGCCGCTTGCCAGGCCACCAGGTGAAACGAGCGCAGCATGGTAGCCACGTCCCGCAACGGCGAGCTCTTCTGCCGACGTTGGGCAAGGACACCCGACGGCTCGCCCTCGAAATCGATGATGTAGAAGTCGTCCTTGGCCACCAGCACCTGGTCGAGATTGAAGTTTCCGTGATAACGGCTCTTCATCCCGTCGTAACCGGCGGGCGTCAATACGTCGATGCTCTTCTCCACACCTTCCCGGATCGCCAAGACCTTATCGACGTCGCGGCGGATCTCCTCGGGCAATTCCGTCTGCTCCAGCTTCCGAAGGGCCTCGAACGCTGCCGCGGCCCGGTCGCGGACCCCGTGCACCAGCGCCGCCAAGTCGTCGGGCGTGACCGGTTCGAGCTGGAAGTTCGGATCGTCGGTAGGGCGGCAGAACGCCTGGTGCAACTCGGCCGTCCGCACCCCCAGCTTGCGCATGAACTGCGCGAAGGCGGCGTGCGGCTCGGTGATAGGCTCATCGGCCTCAGCGCGCAAGGCGACATCGTCCAGGAATCGGCCGAGATACTCCAGCGTGTATGTCCAGCCATCACCCTGGTTGACCACACGCTCCTGCAGCATGGCCAGCACGGTGGAGACTCCCTCGGCATTCAGCAACTCCATCCAGCCGTACAACCGCGGCGTGTTCGGATACCTGGCGACCTCCGTCAAGTAGTGGGCCACCTCGACTTCCGGATGCGGACCTTGCCGCAGTGACCGGAACGCCTTGAGCATCTTGTCCGCACCGATTCTCATCGACGTGTTGATCTGCTCTTCGCCGAGTCGATGCACCGGTTCCGGTTCGGGGCTCTCGGGCAGCTCGGCCATCCGGGACGTGGGCACGAAACGGATCTTCTCGCCCGACGGCGTCTGCGTTTCGTGCCCCTGACGCATGTAAGCGATGACCGTGCGGCAGAAGTTCTCGTCGAACAGTGCGTCGTACAATCCGCCCACCTGGGCCACTTTCCGCACACGGCCCAGGGCGTACGCGACGTGCGGGGCTAGCGCATCCTCGCCGCCGCGCTCCCACGCGATGGCCAGCGGCAGGAAGTAGGTGTGTTCGGTTCCGTCTTTGAGGCGCACTTGCCAGGTGCTGATCATCCAGCCGCCGTCGCCGTCGGGGAGCTCCACCGCGCGATCCAACGTGACGCGTTCGATCCAGTCGGCATGCTCGGCATACTGAAACCAACGCTGACGGGCCAGAAACTCGGGCAGGATCGTCTGCTCGAGCAGACGCCGGGCATGGCCGCTCTGCAGGCTTTGGTAGCCTTGCGGGGTGACCAGCGTGAGGAACTCCGGCAGAGCGGGGGCGAACGGCTCGTGCCAGCTCGGGGCGTTGACCTCAGTGGTCAGCAGGAACCAGTAAAAGCCATACGCCGGAAGCGAAATGAAATAGGGCAGCTCGCCGATGGGCGGAAACGCGCTGCGGCCGATCATCTCGATGGGCACGCGGCCCGCGTATTCGGGCATCCTCAACTCCACCGGCTGCGATGCCCGCGACAGATTGGCCACGCACAAAATCACGTCGTCGCCGTACTCGCGAACGTAGACCAGCACCTTGCGGTTGCCCGGATGCAGGAACCGGATGGTCCCCCGGCCGAATGCCTGGTGGGCTTTGCGCACGCTGATGATACGCTTCATCCAGTTGAGCAACGAGCTGGGCCGGCGGGCTTGGGCTTCGACGTTGAGCGCCTGGTAGCCGTACACGGGATCCATGATGCAGGGCAGGTATAAGCGGGCGGGATCGGCCCGCGAGAAGCCGCCGTTGCGGTCCGGCGTCCACTGCATGGGCGTGCGGACGGCGTTGCGATCGCCCAGGTAGATGTTATCGCCCATGCCGATCTCATCGCCGTAGTAGATGACCGGCGTGCCGGGCATGGACATCAGCAGACTGTTGAGCAGCTCGATCTTGGGCCGCGAGCCTTCGACCAACGTCGCCAGCCGCCGCCGAATCCCCAGGTTGATGCGCATGCGGCTGTCCGCGGCGTAGAAGTTCCAAAGATAGTCCCGCTCCCGCGAACTGACCATCTCCAGGGTCAGCTCGTCGTGGTTACGCAGGAAGATCGCCCACTGGCAATTCTCCGGAATCTCGGGCGTTTGCCGCATGATGTCGGTGATTGGGTGGCGCTCTTCCTGGGCGATGGCCATGTAAAGGCGGGGCATCAGCGGGAAATGGAACGCCATGTGACATTCGTCGCCGTCGCCGAAGTAGGGCAGGACGTCCTCGGGCCACTGATTCGCTTCCGCCAGGAGCATGCGGTTGGCATGGCTCGAGTCGAGCTGCCGCCGGATTTTCTTCAGGATCGCGTGGGTTTCCGGCAGATTCTCGTTGTTCGTGCCCTCGCGCTCGCAGAGGTAAGGCACCGCGTCGAGGCGTAGTCCGTCCACGCCCGCGTCGAGCCAGAACCGCATGATGCGGATGACTTCGTCCAGCACCCGCGGGTTGGCGTAATTGAGGTCCGGCTGGTGCGAAAAGAAGCGGTGCCAATAGTACTGCTGGGCTACCGGATCCCACGCCCAGTTGGATTTCTCAGTGTCGGTGAAGATGATCCGCGTGCCCTGGTACTTCTGGTCGGTGTCGCTCCACACGTAGTAGTTGCGGTAGACCGAGCCCCGGGCCGATCTGCGGGCACGCTGAAACCACGGGTGCGCGTCCGACGTGTGGTTGATGACCAGCTCGGTAATGATTTTCAGATTGCGACGATGGGCTTCTCGCACCAGCCGCCGGAAATCGCGCATGGTGCCATAGTCCGGGTGGACTGAGGTGTAATCGGAGATATCGTATCCATCATCGCGCAGAGGCGACGGGTAGAACGGCATGAGCCACAGCGCCGTCACGCCGAGGTCCTGGAGATAGTCGAGCTTGGTCGTCAGGCCGGCCACGTCGCCGATTCCGCTGTTGTCGGAGTCGAAAAAGGCTTTGACGTGCAGCTGGTAGATGATCGCGTCCTTGTACCACAATGCCTCGTCGGTCATGCCTTCGTGCCTTCTTGGGGGGCGGGCGTCCCGCCCGCCTCTTCTTCATTCATTGTGATCCAGGTGCCGCCTACGTGGTGCACGCTGGAAGCGTGCACCACAAGATTGTGGTGCAGGCATCTTGCCTGCACTGAGCATGCTGGAAGCATGCATCACAACAGTGCTCAACATTCGACGGCCACCGGTGCGATCTCGGGCAACACGCTGCGATCGCGAGCCTGCCGGGTTGCGGCGGGTGAACGATCAAACGTGTCCGTCAACTCCGCCAAACGCTCCCGAATCGCCGGAGTCAGCGCGTCCGACGTGAACCGCCATTCCCAGTTGCCGTCGCCCGAACCGGGCCGATTCATGCGGGCCTCGCCACCCAGTCCGAGCACATCCTGCAGCGGAAACAAGGCCATCCACGCCACCGAACCCAGCGCCAGCCGGATGAAATCCCAATGAATTTCGCGGCCATCCGTGCCCACGTAGCGGCGCACGAACGCACGCTCGGCCTCGATTTCCTCGGGACTTTGCGTACTCTGCGTGCCCGGCCGCGCGGTGAACCAGCCCAGCGTCGTATTGTGGTCGTGCGTAGCCGTGTAGACCACCGAATCGGGCGCGTGATTGTGCGGTCGATACTCGGGGGCTCGGGGCTCGTTGCCAAACGCCATCTGCAGGACCCGCATGCCGGGAAAGCCCAATTCGTCGCGCAACGCGTCCACCTGCGACGTGATGACACCCAGATCCTCGGCAATGATGCGCAGTTCGATGCCCGACGCCGCCAGCGCCGAACGGACCGTGTGGAACAACTCCGCGCCGGGGCCTTTGACCCACCTGCCGTTCACCGCCGTTTCTTCACGGGCGTCAATTTCCCAGAAGGCCTCGAACCCGCGGAAGTGATCCACGCGGAGAATGTCGCACTTCGTGAACTCTGTTCGGAACCGCTCGACCCACCAGCGGTAACGCTCCTTTCGGATTTCCCCCCATCGATAGATGGGGTTTCCCCAGCGCTGGCCGGTCGCGCTGAAGTAATCCGGCGGGACCCCCGCTACCACTTCGGGGCGTCCGTCGGCATCGAGACGAAACAAGTGCTGATTGGCCCAGACGTCCGCACTGTCGTACGCGACGTAGATGGGAATGTCGCCGATGATCTGCACGCCCTTGCTGTGGGCGTATTGCAGAAGCGCCTTCCACTGCCGAAAGAAAGCCCACTGCAGAAACTTTTGCATGCGGATGCCGTCGGTGAGGGCATCTCGCCATTCGGCCATGACACCCGGCTCACGGCGAACCAACTCCGGTTCCCATGCCGACCAGACGCGCTGCTCGTGCGCTTCCTTGAGCACCTTGAAAAAGGCGTAGTCGTCGAGCCAGCCCGCGTTCTGTTCGCAGAATGCCTCAAACTCGGAATCATTACCTCGTTGGCTGAATCGTTCGTAGGCTCGCCGAAACAACGCTTCTTTGTAGTCGTGGACTCGGCCGTACTGCACGCGCCGGCGATTGAACACCGGGGGATTGGCAATCTCGCTGAACTCCAGCAGTCCGTCGCGGGCCAGTGCCTCGGGGCTGATCAGCAACGGATTGCCCGCGAACGCCGACAAGGTCATATACGGTGAGTTGCCGTAGCCCGTCGGTCCCAGCGGCAGCACCTGCCACAACGTCTGGCCCGTGCTCTCCAGGAAGTCCACGAACCGCCAGGCCTGCGGGCCCAGATCACCCACTCCGAACCGTCCGGGCAGCGACGTGGGGTGGCAAATGATCCCGCTCGACCTCTGATCGACCAGCATGTTCCGCCCTTTCTCTTGCCGGCGATGCAGCCGCGTGCCTTGGTACAACGCGCACGCGGCCACGGGCTTCAAAAGCGGTCAACCGCGGTGAGCCCACCAATACTTAAGCATAGGTGGCACTCGAGCCGTGGCACACGAGTGGGCTTTCAGGAGGATTCATGGCCAGCAGCACGATCGACTCAATCGCTGCCGTGAAAGACAAGACCGGCGCTGCGCTCGGCGTGCTGACGCCCGAGGACCTTCACTACTTCAACGAGGGCTCCCACTACCGGCTGTACCAACGGCTCGGTGCTCATTTCCTGAAGCACGACAACACGGTCGGAACGTACTTCGCTGTGTGGGCACCCAATGCCGAACGCGTCTCGCTCATGGGCACGTTCAACGACTGGAACAAATACAGCCACTACCTGCATCCTGTGGGCGAGTCGGGCATCTGGGAGGGCTTCTGGCCGGAGCCTCGCAGGGGCGATCTGTACAAGTATCACGTCGAGTCACGATACCACGGCTATCGCGTGGACAAGCCCGACCCGTTCGGTCTGTACTTCGAGCAGGCGCCCCGCGGAGCGTCCATCGTGTGGGACCTGGACTACCAGTGGCACGACTCGGAATGGATGGATACCCGCGCCGATCGCCAGAGCCTCGACGCGCCCATCTCCATCTACGAAGTGCATCTGGGCTCCTGGATGCGATCGCCCGACGCCCCGGACGCGTTTCTCAACTATCGTCAGATCGCCGAGCGCCTCGTGGAATACGTGCAGCGCATGGGCTTCACGCACGTCGAGTTCCTGCCGGTCATGGAACATCCGTTTTACGGCTCGTGGGGCTATCAGACCACGCACTACTTCGCTCCCACCAGTCGCTACGGCACGCCGCAGGATTTCATGTATCTCATCGACCTGTTGCATCAGGCCGGCATCGGCGTCATCCTTGACTGGGTGCCCTCACACTTTGCCAAGGACGAACACGGCCTGGCATTCTTCGACGGAACCCACCTCTACGAGCACGCCGATCCGCGGCAGGGCACGCACCCCGACTGGGACTCGTACATCTTCAACTACGGCCGCCGCGAAGTCCTGAGCTTCCTGGTCAGCAACGCGGTGTTCTGGCTCGACTGCTACCACGCCGACGGCCTGCGGGTGGACGCCGTCGCCTCCATGCTCTACTTGGACTACTCGCGGCCCGAGGGCACATGGGTCCCCAACGAGCACGGCGGCCGCGAAAACCTTGCCGCCATCAACTTCCTGCGCGTCATGAACCGGGAGACTTACAACAGCTTTCCCGGCATCCAGAACTTTGCCGAGGAGTCCACCGCCTATCCCATGGTTTCGCGGCCCGTGCACGTCGGCGGCCTGGGTTTCGGCTTCAAATGGGACATGGGCTGGATGCACGATACGTTGCATTACATGAGCCTGGACCCCGTGCATCGCAAGTATCACCATCGCGACATTACGTTTCGCATGATGTACGCGTTCACCGAGAACTTCACGTTGCCGCTTTCGCACGACGAGGTGGTCCACGGCAAGGGCTCGCTCATCGCCAAGATGCCCGGCGACTATTGGCAGCGCTTCGCGAGCATGCGGTTGCTGTTCGCCTACATGTTCACCCAGCCGGGCAAGAAGCTTCTGTTCATGGGCGGCGAGTTCGGGCAGTTCCAGGAATGGAACCACGACGTAAGCCTCGACTGGCATCTGCTCGACTTCGATCCGCATGCCCGGCTTCAGCGATGGGTCGCGCGGCTCAACGACTGCTACCGCCGCGAGCCGGCTCTCCACGTGTTCGACACCGAGCAGGAGGGCTTCGCCTGGATCGACTGCAACGACATGCTGAACAGTGTGGTGACGTTCATGCGCAAGGGCCACGACGCGCGCGACACCATCCTGGCTGCGTTCAACTTCACGCCCGTGCCGCGGTACGACTACCGCGTGGGAGCCCCCGCCGGCGGCGAGTGGCGGGAGATTCTCAACAGTGACGCGCTCGAGTACGGCGGCAGCGGCGTGGGCAACCTCGGCGCGGTCCAGGCTACCACGGAGGAATGCCACGGATTGCCTTACACGTTGTCGTTGACGCTCCCGCCTCTGGCGGCTGTGTTCTTCAAGCGCGAAACGTCCGCAGATTGACGCAGATTGTCGCAGATTCTCAAAGCGAGTGGCGTCCTTGTGCTTCCGTGCGGTCTTCCCACGTCAGTCGAACCACGGATGAAGACGGAAGTCGCTTTGTCTTAGACCTCAGGTCTCAAGTCTCAAGTCTCCTTCCGTCGCATTATCGGCACTCAATGTGGGCCAAAGCCCGCAAATAGGTGTCGCTTCGCGCGTTCTCGGACGCGCGATCTGCGGCGGAGCGAGCCGTATCTTCTGTTACAGCAAAAACCAATCGTAAATTAGTCGATGTAGCCCATGTGACTGCCGGCCGGGCCGGAACGCCATCGGTGCGTTCACGGTTGCCGAACGCCCATCATGGGCGCGGGCTGCTGCAAGAGGGGGTTTCGCATGCGTCTCAAATCCACCTGCATCCTTTCGATCGTGGGCTGCTGGGCTCTGTCCGGATGTGTCCCCCCGCCTCCCGAGTTGCCCGGCGACAATCACACGAGGTTTCTGGCCATCGATGTCACCAAGTTCGGCGGACCGGAAGCACTGCCCGTCCGCGGCGGCGGCGTGATCACCGAAGCCAACGTGGTTGAACTGCCCGAAGAGCTCATCCAGTCGGCGCCGCAAGAGGTCAGCATGACGCTCAGCTCGCTGTCCATCGACGCCGGCGTGGAAGCCGGCCGGCCCAATCCCGCGGCCAAGGACGGCGCGTTTCACGTGAGCGTTACCTTTCACCTGGCAGCTCTTGACGAGGACGCCTGCTCGTCGCCGTTGATCGTCGGGCCGTTCGAACTAACGCTGTCCAACGGGAAGGTGAAGATCGAAAAGGGGACCGTCAAATTGTCGCCCGAGGCCGTCGAGCTGGTGCTGAGCGGACGATTCCAAATTTGCACCAAGGTTTCGGCCGACTTCGATGGGGCTCTCATGGTCAGTCAGCTCATCATCCAGTTCGGCGAACTCGATCCCGGCGATGCCAAGGTGGAAATCTGCCACGTTCCGCCGGGCAACCCCGAAAAGCGACATACTATTGTCGTCGGAATGTCGGCGGTGGAGGCGCACCTGAAAAAGGGCTCTTACCTGGGGCCGTGCCGGGACGAGGTCGAGCCGCTGCAACTGACTTCGCTCTGTTCCATCGACCCGGACGTGCATCGCCGTTGGCGCGTGCATAACCCCAACAGCGTACCCATCGAGGTTGCGTGGGAGATCTACGGAACCGGCCAGACCGGTACGCATCTGGCCACGCCGGGGGATTCGATCTTCGAAACCGCCACCGTCGCCGGTCCCAACACGGCCGTCATCCGATGGTTCGATCACAACAACATCGTCCGCAGCGCCGTCAAGGAGTCAGGCGGCGCGCGGTGCGTTCTGGACAGCGACGGCGATGGTGTACTCGACGATGCCGACGCCTGCCCCGACACGCCCGCCGATACGGAGGTGGATGAAACCGGTTGCCCGGTTATTTCGCCTGCACCCGACGCTGACAATGACGGTGTGCCCGACGCGATCGATGCTTGCCCCGACACGCCGGCCGATACCGAAGTGGACGCGGTCGGTTGCCCGGTGGCGGCGCCCGACGCGGACAACGATGGCGTGCCTGACACTACCGACGCGTGCCCTGGCACGCCTCCGGATACCGAGGTGGACGAGGTAGGCTGTCCGGTGCCTTCGGCGGTGGCCGATGCCGACAATGACGGCGTGGTCGATGCTGCCGACTCTTGCCCGAACACGCCTGCCGGCGAATGGGTGGATGCGTCGGGTTGCAGTTGCAGCCAACTCGATGAGGACGCCGACGGCGTGAACGATTGCGAGGACTTCTGTCCGGGAACGCCGGCGGGTGCCCCCGTTGACAGCATCGGCTGCGAGCGATTGGTCGCCGATGCCGGCGAAGATATTGTTCTGACCGAAGTGGGACCGGTGACGCTGCACGGCAGCGCGAACTGGGGGACTCCGCCGTACACGTACACCTGGTCGGCACCGGGCTGGAGCGGATCGAACCTGCAGAATCCTACCGTCATGCCGAGCCAGACCACCGTGTACACGCTCACCGTGTCCGACTGGTCGTTCCCGCCCCAGATCGCGACCGACACCGTGACCGTCATCGTTCAGCCTCGCCAGGACCTGCAATACAGCATCACGCCGGTCGGCATGCTGGGCGTCAAGAGCTACGCCAGTGGTCTGAACGACGCGGGGCAGGTGGTCGGCTACTACTACACTGCCGACTGGGCCAAGCGGGCATTCCTGTACAGTAACGGCGTCACGACCGACCTGGGCACGCTCGGCGGGACCGAAGCATACGCCAACGCCATCAACAACAACGGGCAGGTCGTGGGTGTGTCGCGAACGGCCGGCGGTCAGTGGCACGCGTTCATTTGGGATGCCGTCGGCGGCATGCGCGACCTGGGCACGCTCGGCGGCGCCAGCAGCGAAGCGTATGCCATCAACGACAGCGGCCAAGTGGTCGGCTTCTCCGAAACTGCCACCGGGTTCCACGCCTTTATCTACAGCGGCGGCACCATGAGCCAGCTTAACGGCACCGAAGCCTACGCCCAGAGCGGTGCCTTCGACATTAACGATTTCGGCCATACGGCCGGCATTCTGCTGACCAACGACGGCGTATCCGTCGCTTTCAAGCACGACGGCACGCTGGCCACGCTCGGCTGGCCCATGCTCACTGCCAGCGAAGCCTGGCTCATCAACAACCACGGCGTCATCGCCGGCCATTCCTGGGGCAGCGGCCAGTATCGCTCGTTCCTGTACTCCGGCGGGCTGGTCGTCGATCTGGGGTTGCTGAATGGCTTCGAGCGAACCTATGCGTGGGGCCTGTCGGATTCAGGCCAGGTGGTGGGCAGCGCGACCAATGCCGTGACCGGATTGTCGCATGCGTTCATCTATACCGGCGGCGAGCTGGTGAATCTCAACGGCCTTCTCGTCCCGAACCACGGATGGGAGTACCTGACTTCGGCCAATGCCGTCAACAACTCGGGACAGATTGCGGGCTACGGGAAGATCAACGGCCAGTTCCGCGGCTTCCTCCTCACGCCCAACCAGTAGCTGTGAGCTTTGAGCTGTGAGCTATGAACCATAATAGGGGCACACGTGCATCGCGAATGCACATGCCGTTAGCTGACAGCTGATAGCTCTCCCCAGGTGAACGTCGCTGGATCGTCGCGTACGGAGACGGCGATGGTATCCTCTCTACCGGCCCACAAGCGGGCCGGAGTCAATAGGCGGGGGCGTCAGCCCCCGTTCGATTGTGAACAGGCGATGGTCAGCCCCGAACGGGGCGACAGTCCCGATCCGATCCGCGAACAACGCAAACGCGCTGGCCAATGGCATACACCATATTGGTGTCACATCGCATCTATCGCCCCTGTCAGGGCTCCATGAAACACGAGGGACCAATTGCTTCGTTCCCTGTTTCAACCCGGGGGCTTACGCAGCCCGGCTGCTGACTGCTGCCCCTTGCGGGGCAGAAGCGACTGGTGTCTGGCTCATAACTCAGAGCCCATAGCTCACAGCTGAATTGTCGATTATCTGGCGCGGAAGATCACGCTGTAGTTCCGAAGCCCGTCCGGCGGCGTTACGAAGCGGATGCCTTGTTGCCCGGGCGTGAGGTCCAGCAGGAAGCCGCTTGTGTACACAGTGCCGCCTTCGTAGACGTACGGTACGTCGTCGGCTACACGGAGCAGGCCGGTGAGCCCGAACTTGTCTCCCACGCCGATCTCGATCGTGTCCACCTGGCCGAAGATGTTGATCGTGCCGGTGAAACCGAACGCGTCCACCTGATGCACCGTGGCGAAGGGCTTCACGCCTGCGGTGGTGCTGATCGTCCCGAGTGTGCCCGGAATCGTGATCACCTCGCTCTGGGGGAAACCTCGGGCATCCAAGCCCGTCACGCGAACGAATCCGCCGGAGATACTGTCGTCGCCGTCGCGGATGGTGACGACGACATTCCGTGGATGGGCCGGATTGATCAGACCCTGCGCCGCGACGAACTGGTTGCCCGGATCTGCACCGAGGGCTGTCCAGGTGAGGGCCTGCTCCGGCAGAATGACGCTATTGGCCAGTGGTGCGAGGAAGAGATTCTGTACCGCCAGCGAACTGACGCGCACCAGCGCGGTGTCCGCCGCGCGACGACCATGGAAGTCGGTCACCGTACACGTGATTCGGTACGTGCCGTCGTCGGCCGGGGCTGTCCAGGTATTCGTAGCGTCGCCCGCCAGACCGTTCTGGTTTGCGGCCCCCAGGATGCCCGCCGGCGCTCCCGATTCATCCACGACTTGCCAGGCGTAGTTGTAGTTGGCCGTCCCACCGATGTGCTTGGCGAAGAGCTCGACCGTCTCGCCCGGCGCCAGCGACAACTGCTCGACCGACACGTCCACGAGCAAAGTCTGTTGGATGGAGACGATCACGGATACCGAGTCGGTAAAGCTTTGGCCGGCGTTGTCCGTGACTGTACAGACGATGGTGTACGTGCCCTCGGTGGCGACCGACCAGGTGTTGGCGGCATCCGCGGCCATGTCGGCCTGCGATGCGGCCCCAACACCGGTTGCCCCCGTAACGAACGTGCCCACCGGCGCGCCGGTCTCGTCGAACGCCTGCCACACATAGTCGTACGGCGGCTCGCCGCCCAGTGGATCGGCAGTGAGTGTCACCGGTTCTGAGGGCACGACGAGCGTCTGACCGGCCCGCAGGTCCAGCGACAGCGGCGAATGCACGATCACGTGGATGGTGTCGCTTGTCTGGCGGCCCAGCCCGTCCGTCACGATCGCGAGGATGCGATACGTTCCGAGTACGCCCGGACCTGGCACCGGCGCAGTCCATGTGTTGGTCGCGTCGCCGGGTACGCCGCTTTGGATGGCTGCACTCAGCGTGCCCGCCGGATTGTCCGCCTCATTCAGCGCCGTCCAGGCATAGGTGAAGTTCGCCACGCCATTCTGCGCGTCCGCGGTGAGCGTGACCGTCTCTCCGGGCAGTACGTACACTTCGCTCGACGCGAGTGAGAGGAGGAACGCGTCGTCCGAGCCTACGCGAACTTGCGTATGGTCGGTGAAGCTTCGGCCCAGCGCATCGGTGGCTACGCACGTGATGATGTACGTGTCGCGAATACCCGCCGGCGCCGTCCACACGTTCGTCGCGTCGTTGGGCCGGTTGTCCTGCGTAGCCGTACCCGTGCCCGTCGAGCCGCTGCTGAACGAGCCGGCCAACGCCCCCAGTGAATTGCGGGCCGACCATGCGTACGAGAAGTTGCGCTCGCCGCCCGTGCGATCCGCCGTGAGCGTAGTGGTGCCGCCCGCCGCAATCGCGGCGTCGCTGGCTCGCACGTCGAGCGAGAACGGCTCATCCACAACCACCATGAGGGTGTGAGTCGCGGTGATCCCGTTGGCGTCCACGACCGATACGGTGATGCGGTACGTGCCGAGCGTGCCCGGGCCCGCGCCGGGCGCGGTCCAGGTGTTAACGATATCGTCCGCGGCGGTGTGGAACGCTTGACCGGTCCCCGTGCTGCCGCTCGTGAACGCTCCGGCGAAGCTGCCCGCGGCGTTGCGGCAGGTCCAGGTGTACGCGAAGTTCGCACTGCCGCCCGTGCGATCGGCCGTCAACGCGATCGACTGCCCGGGCCGCAGGTGGACGCGGTCGGCGGTGAGCTCCACGATCATGCGGTCGTCCACCACGACAGTCATGCTGTCGGTGAAGCTGCGGCCGGCCGAGTCCGTAGCCGTCACCGTCAACCGGTAGCTGCCCATGGCGGCCAGCCCGGAGGGTGCCTGCCAGATATTGGTTACATCATCCACACCCGCGGTCAGCGCGCCGCCGGTACCTGTCGAGCCGACGACGAAGTCACCCGCCAACGCGCCGGACGCATCCACCGCGGTCCAGGAGTACGTGAACGGCCCGTAGCCGCCGGTCCGATTGGCAATCAACGTCACCGAGCCGCCTGGAACCAGATGGCTTTCGGAACCCGTCAGATCCACATGAAACTCGTCGCTCACCGTCAACTGCACGCTGTCGGTAAACGTGTTGCCTACTGCGTCCAGAACCGTGCAACGCAAACGGTACGTGCCCTGCGTGATTTCGCTGGTGAAGACGGCGACATCCGACGTGGTCGAGTCGAGCCGATCATCGGCCGGGTTGCCTGCCGGGTCGGTCACCTTCCATGTATACGTGATGGGCGGGACACCGCCGGTGGTCAACGCTTCCAGCGTGGCCGTCTCACCTCCGCTGGCCAGCGTTTGGCGGGTTGCGGAGACGCTCACCGACAGGTTCTGCCCTGCCGCTCCGCCACCCGTGCTGCCCACGACCAGCTCGAGCGAGTCCACGAAAACCGTGCCCATGGCATCGGTCGTCGTGAGCTTCGCCCGGTACGTTCCCGTGTTCAGATCGCTCGTGAAGACCGGCCCGGCGATCATGGTGTCACTGAGCCGATCCGGAGCGAGGTTGCCCTGCGGATCGAACAACTCCCATCGAAACTGGTAGGGGGCCACGCCGCCGTGCACGGTGGTAATCAGCTGGGCCTGGCCGCTCACGCCGCCGCCGCCCGTCAGCGATTGTTTGTCGGTGCTCACGTCCACGTTCAGCGGCTGACCGACGTTCAGCAGGATTCCGTCGGCAGCCACCTCGCCCAGCGAATCGGTCACCGTACATACGACGAAGTAGCGCCCCGCCAGGAACGAACTGGTGAACGTCGGATCGGCAATGGTCAGATCGTTGAGCCTGGATGCGTCCTCGGCGCCGGCGGGATCGGTCACGCTCCATTGGTACGTGTACGGAGGCACGCCGCCGTACACCCGCGTGGACAGATGGGCGGTGCCCGTGGGTATCACGCCGCCCGTTGCGGGCCACGGATTGCTCGTCGATACCACCACTCCCAGTGTGCCCCCGACGAACAGCGTGAGCGAATCCGCAGCCGACATTCCGTTGGCGTCCACCGCGGTGCAGCGAACCACGTGCGAGCCGGGAACATCGCCCGGCGTGAACACGACGGCGGTTCCCGTCACCGCCGACAACAACGCCGAAGCGTCTTCGCCGTCGGGACCCGTCACCTGCCACGTGACGGTCACGTCGCCGTGCCCGCCGCGGACGTCGGCGGTCAGCTTCGCCTGCTGGTCGGCGTCGGCGCCGACGGGCAGCACCAGTCGATCGGCGAACACGTCGAGCGTGATCTGCTCGCCCACGACCAGCGACGTCGAGCCGATGAGCACCGTGCCTTCGCCGTCGGTGACTGCACAGCGAGCCAGGAACGTGCCGGTCTGATCATCGCTCTCGAAAATGGGCGAATCCGAGTGAGCATCCCACAACAGGTCGGTTCGCAATCGGCCTTCGGAATCGAGGATTTCCCAATCGAAACGATACGGCTCGGTGCCGCCGATTGGCGTGGCGACCAGTCGCGCCATGCCGTTGCGGCCACCCCCGGGCAGAACCGTCGTGCGATCGACCGCCACGTCCAGACCGAGATCCTGACCGACCACGACGATGAACGACTGCGTGGCTGTCGAGCCCTGAGCGTCGATGATGGTGGCCGTGAGAATGTACCGGCCCACCTGATCCGAGCTGGTGAACCGCGGCACCATGGGATTGCTGACATTCAGCCGGTTGTTGTCCGGCTTGCCGTCGGGGCCCGTGCAGACCCAGCTCACCCTGAACGGCGGCACGCCGAACTGCGGATTCAGTTGCAGTGTCGTCTGTCCGTGCGGACCGCCGCCGGCTCGCACGCCCACGCGCTGAGGTATGATCTCCAGCCCGATGTCGCCGCCGACCTGGATAACCGTGGTGGCGGTGTAGCGCATGTTGCGGGCGTCCTGGACCACGCAACGGATCTCATACGTGCCGTCGCCGCCGGTGGCCGTGAAGTTCGCCACGTTTTGATTGGCGACGATGCACTCGTTGTTGACTCGGCCGTTCGGTCCGACCACCGTCCAGTGGTATGTGTATGGGGCTTGCCCGCCGATGGGTAAGACTCGCAAGGCCGTCTGGTTGGCCCAACTCGGCGTCCTGAACAGGGTGTAGCGGTCGGCGCGCAGCGAGGCCGACAGTGGATCCGGCTCGTCCGGATTGAACACGAAGAAGATCCCACACCCGGGGACCACACCGGCCCAGACGAACAACAGGATGGCTGTTATCGGACGTGTCGTCACGCGCATACGTGTCTTATCGTCGCGCCCGGAAACGGACTTCAGTTACCAGACCTTCAGTCCGCCGGCTCGATCCGGAAAAGCGGTCCCAATCCCTAACTTCGTGGTCGCGGCGGTGTCTGCAGGGGAGGTGAACGTCGCGCGCACGCGCTCGTTTGAAAGCGGCTTATGCCAAGCCGGTCAACACGAAAGGCGGATTCCCTATGTTTCGCGGGTTTTCACTCTGTCTGGCCGCGGTTCTGGCGACGACCTTGGCTCCGGCCGTCAGCCGGGCCGGATCATTTGCATTCGGGTTTGACTTTTACCACGCCGGTTCGGTCCGCACTCACAGTTGGGGTGATTTGGATGCCGACATCGAGGAGCTCGAAGCCGAGCTGCGGTACACGGGCCAGGACTGGGATCTTGTCGTCCACTATGAAGTCGAGGTGGAGGACGCGCCCGTCGGTCGATGCGAACTCGTCCTCGAGGTGGTCGATCGGGACTTCCCCTCGCCGCCCATACGTCTGACGCTTCCGCTGGATCAGCCGCGGAAGTATGACGACGACGAGATCATCTACTCCGCTCGAATCAGTACCCGCATCGCTCCCGAGCACGTGCGCGATCCCGGCCGCCTGCGGCTGCATGCCTATGTCCTGCCCGTCGGGGGTGGACCGACGCTCGACCACGACTCGACCCGCATCAAGTTGCGCCGCTGAGGTATCCGGAAAGAGAGACAAGAAGAACGAGGGATCGAGGAGCCGAGGAAGCCACATTGGCCTCGACTCCTCGATCCCTCGTTTCGCTAGTTATCACCGCCGGTGAGCTCTTCCGCCTGCCGCTCGATGATGTCGCATACGGCGTGGTATGCCACTTCGTGCAGTTGCTGAATCGCGCAGCTGGTCTCAGCCGGCGCCTTGAAACACACGTCGCTCACCGCAAGCAGCTTGCCGCCCGAGCGGCCGGTGAACGCGACCACCTTCACGCCTTTCTCGCGTGCGGCGCGAACCGCCTCGAGGATGTTCGCGCTGTTGCCGCTGGTACTCAGCACCCACAACACGTCGCCCTTGCGGGCGTGCGCTTCCACCTGCCGGGCGAACACCCGCTCGTAGCTGTAGTCGTTGCCGATCGCAGTTAAATTGCTCGTGTTCGTGCTCAGGGCTGCGCAGTTCAGCGCCGGCCGGTCCCGCAGAAACCGCCCCGACAATTCGGCGGCAATGTGCTGAGCGTCGGCCGCCGATCCGCCGTTCCCGCAGACCCAGATCGCGCCGCCGCTCCGCAGGCAGTCGATCATCAACGCCGCCGCCGCTCGGATCTCGGCCACCCGCTCGCCGTCCATCCGCTGCAGCCCCTCGACCGCCTGGTCCACGTGTCGTCGAATGATCTCATCCATGGGCCCAAATGGTATCGACAGCCACCGCCAGTCCGCAAGCCGCCGTCCATGGCGCCGCAACTCAGACGAGCGACGCGGCCAAATCGATGTGATACAGGATTTTCGCAGGTGCGGATCGATCCACATTTTCACGTTAACGGCTCCGCAACCGGCGCGATTCTGAGACGATCCGCAGCGAAACCCACTTGTGGCGCTTGCCCCGGTCGGGTTCTTCTGCCCCGCAAGGGGCAGGGGTCAATAGCCGGGAGGCGTAAGCCCCCGCTGGGCGACGAAGGTCCATTCGTTTCGACGCTTCTATCCTATGAAGCCCCGACAGGGGCGACAGATGCGATGTGGCGCCGAAACGGAGTTTATCTCATCGGCTGGTGCGTTGAAGGGGCGTTCGCGTTGTTCGCAGATCGGCTCGGAACTGTCGCCCCATTCGGGGCTGACTGTGGTATGTTCATATTCGACCGGGGGCTGACGCCCCCGTCTATTGACTCCGACCCGCATGCGGGCCGCATACGTGACGTACATTGGGCCCGCACACGCGATATTTGCCTGCCAGACGCGGGGACGCGTCAGATGGGGGAGAGCGTTTCAAGTCGGCCCGAAGTGTCGAGCAGATTGCGAGGCGGGCCGAGTACCTCGATGTCCTCGCGCCCTTTCAAGTCGTCGAGGACGCGCGGCGAGACGGCCAACTCGTCGAGCCGAAGCGTGTTGCGGATGTGGATGACGCGCAGGCTCGCCGGATCCGGGTCACCGCAGGCTCGCAGTGTCCATTGCATCGCCTGCGCGTCGCTCTCGGCAATCATGGGCACTTTGGCTCGCTCCAGAAACGTGCTGGTGGCGGCGTTCTCGTAGGTGGCGGCAAAGTCGATCTTTGAAAACAGCCGGCGCGAGATGATGTCGGCCAGGCCCATGCCCACCGCGTTTCCGTGCGTGGCGTCGGTCAGATCGCGAACGTAGATCACGCGGATACGTGGGCGCTCGGGTTCGGGCTGGCCGGGAATCTTCAGCCGGCCGATCACGTTCGTGTCCATACCCAGGCCGCTGATGTCCTTGCCCATCTCATCGACGATCAGCAGGTCCAGCTCCGGAACCGGCAGCCGCGGCATCTGGGCCCGCGCGATCTCCAGCAGTGCGGGCTCCTCCTCGGCGATGCACCCGGCCGGAATGGCCCGCACGATCATGGTCTCGTCGTTCGCGTTCTCGACGATGGCCACACCCAGGAGGATGTTCGCCGAGCGCAGCGCCTGGCGCGCCACCTGCGGCATGACTTCACGCAAGCCGCGCACACCCAGGTTGTGAATCGCCAGCGCCTGGGCGTGCTTGCCCAAACCGATGGCGATCATCTTCATCAACCCGCTCTCGTGCCGGCCATGGAACGACGTGTGCGGCTTGATGCGGTTGATCACGATCGTCCCGTCGGCGGCGTGGGCGGCGGCGTCGTAGTACACCGGCACCTCGGCATCGCCTTGCGGCAACTCCACCACGTCCATGGACGAGACGATCGGCGCACCCACCGCCGCTTCCGTAAGGCCGTACCCTTCGAGCACCTTCCGCTGACCGGCCGCGGTCGCCCCACCGTGGCTGCCCATGGCCGGCACAATGAACGGCTCGGCTCCTTGCGACTTCACCCAAGCGGCAACCTGTCGCACGATCTCGACCAGGTGGGCGATCCCCCGGCTGCCCACGGCGATGGCGATGCGAGCCCCCGGCCGGATGGCCGCCTTGGGTGGCAGGGCTGCGGCGCAGGCTTGCAACTGTGCCTTGAGCTCACTGGCCACGTTTTCCAGACGATGGGTCGAGAAGTGCTGGCGAATCGGCGTCAAACGCGGGTACGTCATGCCTTCGCTCCCGTGAGTGTGCCGCAATTCTAGATGTGCAGCGCGGGCGGCTCAACGGGAAGACTCGGCGACACGGCATCGGGTTGCCACTGAAATCGCGTGCGTTGAGTCGTCAGTGTGAACGTTCGACGCCATCGAAGCTTAAATCAGCCGCGGCTCGCGCGTTCCTGCAGCGCGTGCGCCGGTGAGTCTTGAATGCCCCAAGTCCGGGCAAGCGACCGTCCGATATGTTCGATGCCCTCTACCGCGGTTGCCGGCATCCCGAGTGCTTTCGCCGGCCTTCGAACGGGGGGACGGGGGCCGGCGCGAACGCGAGAATCGGGTGATCACGGATGTCCGAAATTACGCGCCTGACCCTTCCGGATGGCCGATATGGCTGATGATTCAGGTTGTTCGCCAACCATGAGCGGAAGCAGGCCCATGCGAGAATGGCAGGACGCAGAAACACGAATCGAACGGGCACAGCGCCTAACCGAGATGCAACGTTGGCCGGAAGCCCTCGATGAACTGGACGCGGCACTGGCCATCAACCCTAACGATGCCACCTGGCATGCCCAGCGCGGACATGTTCTCGACCAACTCGAGCGGCACGACGAGGCCGCCGAAGCCTATCGCGCCGCTTTGGAACTGGATCCCGACAACTGCGAGGTCGAGACCGCCCTGGCCATCGACCTGATTAGGATTGGCCGGCACGCCGAAGCGATCAGCCGCCTCGAGCGTCTGGCCAAGGAACATCCCGACTACGAGCCGGCCTATTGCAACCGCATTGCCGCCTACACCCGTCTCGGCGATCACGAGATGGCCGAGCAGATGTTCTACGAAGCCCAGAACATCACGGAAGACTGCCCCAACTGCTTCCACCACATGGCCGAATCGCTCGCCTGCCGCGGCGAGTTCGACCGGGCCATCTATTGCTGGCAACGAGCGTTGGAAATCGCCCCCGATTACCCCATGGCTCGGCAACGCATCGCCGAGAGCTACTGGATGCAGGGGCGTCACGACAAGGCGCAGGAATACTACCTGGCCGCCATGCGCTGCGATCCCGGGCAGACCGATCTGCTGGTCGAGTTCGGCGACCTGCTGATCGAACTCGACGACCTCATGGGAGCGGCTGCTCGTTTCCGGCAGGCACTGGACCTCGAGCCCACGGTCACTCGGCCCAAGATCATGCTCGGCCTGATCTGCTCGCAACAGGGCGATCTGGACGGTGCTGTCCGTTACTTCGAGGCCGCCCTGGCCGATGACGAGCACTACCCAGGCCTCCGCGCGCAACTGGGCGAGGCCGAACTGCGACGGGGCAACCTCTACGTCGCCCTGCGGCATCTATCGCTGGCCGTCGAGGACGATCCCGACGACGCCATGGCCCAGATGGCGCTGGGCAATTGCCTTCTGCAGCTCGGACGGCCGGCGGAAGCCCGTCAGCACTTCGAGAAGACCATCGAGCTCGATCCGGAGATGGCGGGGCCGCACCACAATCTGGGCATCTGTTCCTTCCTGACCGGTGATTTCGAAGGCGGAATCCGCCATTGCCTGGAGGCGCTGCGGATCGACCCGCAGAATGTCCCGGTTCTGCACAAGCTTGCCTTGGCCTACATGCACCTCGGCAGATGGCGGGAGGCGGCGGAAATGCGCGACCGTGGCCTGGCCATCGACCCCGAGCACCCCGGGCTCAAGACGCTTCCGCGCCGCTTCTGGACGATGCGGTTGCGGCGGAGCGTTCGCCGGCTGGCTGCGTGCGCCTGGCTCTTCTGAGCGGAACTCCATCACGATTGCGGCCGTCGCGACACCGTTTTGCGACGGTTCTCGTCCCGTTGCAGCAGGGCTGGCATCGCGCTGCCATGCCTCGGTTGGGCCTGTCCACCTCTTTTCCGGTCACAACACCCGTTGTAAGATGGCTGGCGGCGCGGTGAGAATGGCTGCGTGGAGCGAGGCCCCTGGCGGCGGCCATGAGGGAAGTCCGCAACCCGCAAGGCGGATTTCCGTATAAGTATCCGCTACCCGCTCTCCCGGCTCTTCCGGAGAGGGCCCGCCATCCAGGGGACCGACAGCGAAGCGAGCAGCCGGCGGATTGGAAGGACCGATCTGACTAGAGTATGGTTGCCGGTCCGGCTGCCACAACCCTGATGACGCAGGAAAGGATTTGCTCATGCTCTTGGCTCGCCGATTTGCCCTGTCCGCTACTGCGGTGGCGATGATTTGGCCAGTCATCGCCCTCGGTCAGGCGCCCCGGCAGAACGACAACCCGCCTCCTCGCCAGGGCATCTTCTCGGGATCGCCGCTGTTCTGGCGAACGGACTGGGTGCTCGAGGCCTACATCGCACAGATCACACGACACTACAACCTCAACAAGGAACAGGAAGAGTACACCCGCAAACTGCTGAACCAGCGCGTCAAATCGTTCCTGCAGCAGCATGAGCGTGATGTTCGCGCGCTCATGGCCGAGTACATGGACTATCAGCTCAGCCAGGAGTTGCCGGAACCGAACGCTGCCCGGGAATTTGCCCGCAAGGCGGCGCCCCTTGCGAAGAGCATCCGCGAGGAGATCTTCCAGGGCAACATGGAGTGGCGCGAGATCCTCAACGACGAGCAGCGTGCCAAGCACGACCAGGACCTGCAACAGATGACGACCTTCTTCGACAACCTCGAACTGGGGCTCGAGCGTTGGAAGGAAGGCCGCGTCCAGCCGTCGGACCTGCCTGGCCGCATCGGTCCGCGGCCCACCTCGCTTCAGAATCCGGAGGATGCCTGGGAGTTCTGGGTCAAGAACTTCATCCGCGTGTACAAGCTCGACGAAGGTCAGCAGCAGACCGCGATGTCGGTCCTGCGAGAGCTGAAAGACGAGGCGGCCAGGTATCGCCAGTCGAACAAGGATCGGTTCAGCGAACTCGAGGCCGCGCAGAAGACCATCCGTGAGCGTGCACCCAAGACCGATCCGGAAGGACTGGCCAAGTATCAGGCCGAGACCGCTCGGATCACCAAGCAGAAGGCCGAGCTCGAACGTCCCATCACGGCCTTGTTCGACCAACTGCGTTCTCGCGTCGAGGCCATCCCGACCGTGGACCAGCGAAAGGCACGACAAGCTCAGCTCGACCGGTTGCGGGCGTCCACGCGGCGGCCTGCCACGCAGCCTCAAGTCGAAGTGCGCACGACCACGCGACCTGAGACCAGCCCCGCCGACGAGGAGCAGGCTGAGCAGGTTGGTTCATCGCAGGATGAGCAAGCCGGTGCTGCCGCCGGCGCAGACAACCCCTGACCGCGGCGATCATCGCGGAGGGGTTATTCCCAGCCGCTCGAGAATCAACGCCGTCGGAGCACCAATATCGGCAACCACCAACCGCCCGACATACGCTCGGGCGGTTTTCTTTGTATAACCCGTCTTTGCCGCCAGGAACGTGATGGTGTGGTGGGCTCGGACCGCCGGTCCGCTCAGGTCGCCGCTGTCCGCATCCAGTCCGGAGGGCACATCGACGGCCACGATGAGCGGGTGAGGGCCGGCTTCGGGAGGGGCCGCCGGTTCCAGATTGGCATCCGCGTGCAAGGCATTGATGCGGTCGATGATGCTCGCCAACGGCTCGCGAACCGAACCGGCGAATCCCGTCCCGAGCAGGGCATCGACGATCACCATGGCTCCGCGCCAGCGCTGCGACGCATGGTCGAGCGACGCGCTGTCGCGCAACGCGTGGATCGGGATACCCATTTGCTCGGCGATACGGTAGTTGATCGCCGCGTCACCAGTCAGCGACGCGGGTTCCGCCGCCAGGTCCACCGCCACGGTGTAGCCGCGATTGGATAGATGCCGCGCGATCACGAAGCCGTCGCCGCCGTTGTTGCCTTTGCCGCAGACGACGCAGACCTGGGCGCCCGTTGCCGGGTCTCGGCTTGTTTGCTTGCGAGCAAGCCGTCGGAGCCACCCCTCGATATGGTCGGCCGCGTTACGACCGGCGTTTTCCATCAGCACCACGCCGGGAATGCCTAGTTCTTCGATGGCGTAACGATCCGCGGCACGGCACTGCTCGCGGGTCAGGACCGGCCACATGGGGGTTCGCTTGACTGGCCGCATGGATTTCTCCCGACACATTCGCGTCAAACAGACGCTTGCCCGCACATAATCCACCAGCGAGATAATCTATCACCGGCCGCCGATTACTGTGAACTGAGTGGGCGACGTGCACAAAGCCCGGTTCTGTGAGGCCGGCAAGGTCGGATGCGTTGGACTGCGGATGGGCGTGGGATTGTGAATGCATACCATGACGGCCCAAAGCTGGACTCACCTCCAGGATCTGCTGTTCGAAGGTTCATGGAACGCGGATCTGCAACGGTTTCGCTCGCCGTGGACCTTCCGAGGATTGGCCGATGCCGCGGCGACAGTGGAGACGGCGCTGGCACGCCTGGGCGGCGACCCAGCTGAAGTCGAGCCCCACTTGTTGCGGAACTTCATCAAGTACGCTCGCCGCGACGTGGTCGAAGTGGATTCTTTATGGCACTGGCTCAGCGTGGCTCGGCATCACGGCATGCCCACACGTCTGCTTGACTGGACGTACTCGCCGCTGGTCGCCCTGCACTTCGCCACGGCCGAAATCGAGGACTTCGATTTGGACGGCGCCATTCTGGCCATCAATTACGAGCAAGCTCACCGGATCCTGCCTCAACCGCTGGCCGCCGAGTTACAACGTGAAGGCGCGCACTCGTTCACCGCTGAGTTGCTCGCCGGCGTCGTGGCCAGCTTGGGGGACCTGGACCGGATGGCCCCCGAGCCGTTCCTGCTGTTCTTCGAGCCGCCTTCGCTGGATGTGCGGATTGTCAACCAGTATGCGCTCTTTTCCGTTCTCTCCAGCCCTTCGGCGGGATTGGACGCCTGGATGCAACAGCACCCTACGTTGTGCCGCAAAATCATCGTCCCCGCCAGCCTGAAGTGGGAAATCCGCGACAAGCTCGACCAGTGCAACATCACCGAGCGTGTCCTGTTCCCCGGCCTCGACGGCCTGAGCAAGTGGCTGAAGCGCCATTACAGTCCGCGCCGGCGGACGTGATGCAAACGCCGGCCACCGCTATCGCGAGCAGCAGATATCGCGCCGGATCGGAATCACGGCTCAGAGTAACCGACCAGCTTTCGACCCATGTCTTCCCCAGCCCGCTGACCAGCGGGGCTCCGATGCGACGTCCGTCCGTTCTACCGGTGTCGGGAAGCCGCCGACGAGTCTCATAATCATACATGGCCGGCGGGTGCAGGCTTGCCGCACGTGCAGGCAGGCGGCCCGCGCCGCAAGCCTCGCGAAACAGAGAAAGGATGTCCGTTCCATGTTCCATCACGTGAAGAAGCTCCAATTCAACGCCCGTGTATCCGGCCCCGATCCGCGGTTCGCCAAACTCCTGCTGGAGCAGTTCGGCGGACCCAATGGCGAACTGAAGGCGGCCATGCAGTACTTCGTCCAGGCCTTCGGGGCCCGCCAGCCGTACCCCGACAAGTACGACTTGCTGATGGACGTCGCGACCGAGGAGTTGAGCCATCTCGAAGTGGTGGGGGCGACCATCACCATGCTCTGTGAAGGCGTCAACGCCGAGCTCAAGAATGCGGCCGAGCAGGCGGCGGTGGTTCGGCTGGCTCAGTCGAACACGCAAAAAGAAGAGCTGATGCACGCGGCCTTTGCGAACCCCGCGTTCATCGTCGAGAGCGGAGGCGGGCCGTTGCTGACCGACGCTCAGGGAACGCCCTGGAACGGCATGTACGTCAATGCCAACGGCGACCTGACGGTGGATCTGCGCTCCAACATCGCTGCCGAGTCGCGAGCCAAGCTGGTCTACGAGTACCTGCTGCAGTTCACGGACGACCCATTCGTTCAGGAAAGCCTGCGCTTCCTCATGACTCGTGAGGTGTCGCACTTCCAGATGTTCACGGCCGCTCTCGATTCCATCAGCCCGAACTTCCCGCCGGGCGTGCTCCAGGGGGATCCGCGCTTCACCCACAAGTATTTCAACCTGTCCAAGGACGGCGATGCTCGCGGCGCGTGGAACCAGGGCCAGGGTCCGTGGCTGTCCGGCGAGGAGTGGGTCTACGTGGATGACCCGCTGCCGTACGTCGAGGACACGCGCGGCCTGATCGATGAATCCATCGAGGGTTCGAGCAAGTCGCCCGATCAGATCGAAAAAATGAACGAGCAACTGGCTCGCATCCGGTCGCAGGAGGTCCAGGAGGCGGTGCCTTCCGGCGCGAACCAGTGGTCGACGTACTGAAGAAGGCTTGAGACCTGAGACTTGAGGCTTGAGGAAGGGCGGTTGAGTGCTTATCCTCAGTTCTCAGGACTCAGGTTTCGAGCGATGGAGCTCAGGACTCAAGTCCCAGGGCTCAAGCCTTTAGGGGAGCACCTTGATGGAGCGGATCCAGGTGCATAGCAGCGCGTTCGGCCCGAATCAGCCCATTCCGCGCAAGCACACCGCGGATGGGCTGAACGTGTCGCCTCCGCTGACTTGGAACGCAGTGCCGGCCGGCGCGCAGGAACTCGTCATGATCGTCGATGATCCCGACGCTCCGCGGCCGCAGCCGTGGGTGCACTGGCTCATCTACAACATGCCCGCTACTGTGACGCGACTGCCCGAAGGCGTACCGCCCAGCCAACGCGTGCCCGATCCGCCTGGCGCGGTGCAGGGCAAGAACAGTTGGGGCAAGATCGGCTATGGCGGCCCCGAGCCGCCCAGGGGGCACGGCGTTCACCATTATCATTTCAAGATCTACGCCCTGGACACGCGGCTCAATCTGCCGCCGGGATTGGAGAAAGAACAGCTTCTCGCATCGATGCAAGGTCACGTCCTGGCCGAGGGCGAACTCGTCGGGACGTACGAGAGATAAGCGTGCCCGATCATCGCGCCCATCGCGGCAGACATCCGGAAGACCTGCAAGCGTTCGCGCCCGAGATGCATCCCCGATTGCGGGCGGCCGTCTCGGACCTGTCCTGGCTGCTCAGCCGGGATTATGCCCCTCATTCGGCGCTCAAAATCGTGGGCGATCGTTACCGCCTCGTCGAACGGCAGCGAACGGCGGTGATGCGTTGCGCCTGTTCGGACGCTTCCTTGGCTCGCCGCCGTCAGCATCAGGTGCCGGTCTCCGCCGTGGCCGGTCGATTGCTCCTGATCGATGGCTACAACGTCCTGACCACCATTGAGGCGGCGCTGGCCGACGGCGTGGTGATCGTAGGGCGGGACGGCTGCTACCGCGACATGGCCAGTATGCACGGGACGTTCCGGCGAGTGAATGAGACCATCCCGGCCATCGAGTTACTGGGCGAAGCCATCGCCGAACATGGTCCGTCCGGGGTCGTGTGGTATCTGGATCGACCGGTCTCCAACAGTGGCCGGCTCGAGGCCAAGCTCCTGGAAATCGCGGGTCATCGTGGGTGGAACTGGGAGGTACAGCTCGCGGTCAATCCCGATGCGGTTCTCTCGAGCACCGACCAGATTGTGGCCACCGCCGACAGTGTCGTACTCGATCGGTGCGAGCGGTGGTTCAATCTCGCGCGGGAAGCGGTGGAGTGCCGAATACCGGACGCTCGGGTCGTCGATCTTCGCCCGGAGGACTCGCGACCCGGCTGACTTTTTCAGGTCGGATGCGTCTGATAACACCGCCGGCGAGCGTTGTGTGGATGTCCCGCTCTTGGAGCGCGGCTCCACCTATCGTACACTCTAGGGCCGTTTCCGCATGTCAGAGGGCGGGCATCTGGCCGGCCTTGAGCGGTATGTCCGCCCCCCTGAGCTCGCCGTCCCCGCGAAAGCGGCTTGCAAGACCCGCGGGTTCCGGGCGGCGGCCGGGGATCCGCAAGTGATGCCTGACCGCTCCGCACGGTGCCGGGCCCGGGTGCAGCGATGAGCGAAAAGACCATTCTGATCGCGAATCCTTGCGACGCCGAGCGAGCTTTACTGGCACATGCGCTGCGGGACAGCGGCTTCGCCGTGCTCCAGGCCGTCTGTGCCAAGGAGACCGTCGAAGTGGCGCTGACCAAGGGGGTCGATCTCATCCTCCTGGACGCGCTGGACTGGGAAATGCCCACCATGACCACGCTGCACGTGCTCAAGCATCACGCGGGCACGCGTCGCATCCCGGTGGTCGTGTTCGGCAACCCGCGGACGAAAGAGGAAGTGACCGAGGCCGTCCAGAAGGGGGCAGCCTCCTGGATCGGCCGAAAAGGCTTCGATCTGGCCCGGTTCATCGAAAAGCTCCGGTCGGTGGCCGAACGCGGCGAGTCGCACGCAGCACCGGCCGCCGACCGTGAGGCGAGCGTGGCCGTCCCGGCGACCGGTCTCGACAAGATCCAGCAGGCCACCCTGGTACAAGAGCTGACCCAAGCCGGTCCGCTGCCCGTGTTCGAATTCAGCGTGGTCGATGCCGTCACCACCACTTGTGCCAAGGATCAAGTGATCGAGCACGTCAGCAGCATCATCGGTCGGGACCCCGCCTTGGCCGTCGACGTGCTCTCCGTGGCCAATACGCGGCCCGACGCCAAAGGCCGAGCCATCACCGACCCGCGAGAGTGCGTGAACGAAGTGGGCGTGAAGGAGTTCTATCGTCTGATTGAATCCCTTCCGCCGTTGCGGCTCAACTTGGCCAGCATCTGGGACGCGGGCTACTTCTGGGCGCACAGCGTGGCGACGTCCCACATCGCCGGATTGCTGTCGCGCCTGTTGGGACTGGCCAATCCCGCCGCCGCGGTCACCGCCGGGCTCCTGCACGACCTGGGCTACTACGTGCTGGCCAGCCATTTCCCCAAGCATTACGGCGCTCTGTTCAGCGCCGGCATCGAGCTCGAATCGGTCGGTCCGGCATGGGAAAAGAGCGTGATCGGCGCCCATCACGGAGAGATCGGCGGATGGGTGATGAATCATTACAGCCTGCCTCCGGTGCTGGCCGATGCTGCCTCCGTGCATCACGCCGGCGGTATGCTGGGTCAGACCGTGGCGCCGCTCTCGCGCCTCGTGACCTTGGTCGTGCAGGCGGCCGACTGCCTGGCCGCGACGCTGTTCCCCGCCGATCCGCCCTTGATGAGCCTGACTAATCCTTTCGAGGAGTTCGAATCCGTCCTCGACGAAAACTCCGTCAGTCCGGCGACGATCATCGACGGGTCGCGCAAGATCATCGCCGAGCTGGTGACCGAGATGACCTACCTGTTCCCGCAATCACCGGCTCGGTCGTTCTTCTACCGGTCGGAGCCGTTGAACGAAGTCGCGTACTTCGCCCCGGCGGGACCGTCGCTCGACGTGTTCAAGCTCTTCCTGGAGGTTCGGTCGCGCGAACTGACCGTCCTGGATCGCCGCACGCTCACCAGTCTGCGGGCCGGCGTGCCCATGGTCGTGAATCTCAGCGGCGTTCGCGACCTCGCGGCTCAGATCGAGATTCTCACCTCGCTCATGGCGGCTCGCGTGACCGAGGGCCGGACGGGCGTCGTGCTCGTACCGGCGGCTTTGCCCGATCGCGCGGTTCAGGCTCTGATCTCGTCGTCCTGGCGGCTCGTACCGCTGCCCGCCCATTCCGGGCGTCTGGTGCGCTTTCTGGCCCGCGATCGGGCCGATGAACTCGCCGATTCCGTGTGGGCGGCGTGATGTCCCCCCGGTTTGCGCGGCTCGGTTGAACCTCGCGCAAAGAAAAACCGCCGGCTCGAAAACCGGCGGTTCATATCCGCTCATGCCTGCGATTCGTCCGCGATCAGTTCACTTCCAGCTTGTCCTTGTCGGGCAGCTTGGGGAACGGTGCGTGCGGTTCGGTCTGATACCAGTAGGCGACCGAGCCGATATCATCCTGCAGCGGGAGGTAACGCCCGCCCGAACGCCAGCCCAGCGCCTGGATGGTCACCCTCAGATCGCTCTCGAACCGGATGGGGTCCGTAATATGCCAGCGATACAGGCCGAAGCGCTGCTGTGACTGGTAGGCTCCGTCCGGCCGGATCACCTGGGGCAGCCCGCTGTAAGGCGTGGTGAACTCCGTGTATTGCCCTTTTCGGTCGAAGTTGTACGAGCCGCAGAAGTAGTCTTCCGTGCCGGTTCCGCAGATGGTCGGCCACTCCTGGTCGCCGTCCATGTAGAACTTGATTTCGCCTTCGCCCCACCAGCCGACGTTGTTCACGCCCCAGGTCATGTAGGTGCCGACATAATGGCCCTTTCCCTTGATGCCGTCCACGATGGTGTAGACTTCCTTGTAGGGCAGCGGGTTTACGCGGCGGAACTGGGCGTGGAAGTAGGCCTCGTCATCGGGGATGTCGGTGAGCGTGTAATCGATCTGGTAGTACACCGTCACGTCGTCGGTGGAGATGTTCTCCATGGTGATCCGGGCCGACTTGCGGAACGGCATCGTCCAGTAGCAGTTGAACGCGCTGCCCGGATTGACGCAGACGGCCAGCGAGGACACCTGGGCGTACTGGCCCCAGCCGCAGGCAAAGAAGTCGCCCACCGGCACTTCGACCGAAGGTTCGGTCTCACCATCCCAGTACATCCGCAGGATGAGGAACCGCCAGTGTCCGGTCGGCGTCAGCCAAATGTGCTGGATCGCGCCGGACCCCTGGATGTCCGCCATGGTGAAGGTCTGGCCGGCTTTAATGCGAACCGAGGGGGACACTTTCCAGCCCCGGCCGAGCTCGCGAGCCGGACCCGCACCGGTGCCCTCGGTAGCCATCCCGCCCTTGCCCTTCTCGCCGGTAAAGTTTTCAGGGGAAATCGAGCGGGTTTTCGCGTTAGACAGCTTCGACAGGTTCGCCATGCTCGTGCCCACCCCGTTGAAGTTGCCGGCCTTTTGGGCATACGCCGCGGGGAGCACCAGTGTCAGAGCCGTGAGCGCACAGACTGTTCTTCGCATCGCGTCCTCCTTCACATGAAAAAAAGGGTTTATGACCGGCGGCATGGTAATCCAACTCTGCAAGCACGTCCACGCCGGCGAGGTGCGACCGTGAGGGATCCCGCGACACACCCCCGCCTCCCTTGTCAAGCTGAGGGCGGCTTCGCCGCCCTCAGGTTGACAAGGGGTATATTTTCTGGAGTTGGTCCGTGGGCTCACGCCCACGGCTATTGACTTTGCGCCCTTTCTGGCGAGCAATTCGAGTCTCAGACCCCAGGACTCAGGACTCAAGTCTCAGGACTCAGAACTTATCCTCGAGCCCAGCGACCAGTCCCCGATAGACGTGGCCAACATGTGGCACCCAGTCGTCGCGCCGCTCATGGTCGGCCGGTCAGGCTCTCACCCGCGAGCAGCCGGTCGATCTTGTAGCTCAGGTCCCGCTGGTTGACCATGCCCAGATGCACCGACTGGATGATGCCCTTGTCATCGATGAGCACCGTGCACGGGATGCCCTCGACGAAGTACTTCTCGGCGAGCCTCGGCTTGGTAGCGATGAGGTGCTTGAAGGTGATCTTGCGGCTCTCGAGCAGCTGTGTCACGTCCGCGGCTGCGGACGGCCCGTCGAGGTTCACGCCCACGATGCTCACGGGTTTGTCGGCGTACTTGTCCGCCACATATTGCAGCGTGGGCATGGACATGATGCAGGGACCGCACCGCAACGACCAGAAGTCCAGCAGCAGCACGCGGCCCTTGAAATCGGCGAGGCTGGCCTCTTTGCCGTCGAGGTACTTGCCGGTGAACGCAACCGCCGGCTTGCCCACGAGCTTTTGTTGCATCTCCTGCGAGCTGGGCATTCGCAGCGCGGAGACCTTCTCCGCATATGAATCCGGTTTCACCGCGAAACGCTCGGGCCGGATTGGCTGGTTGACTCGCGCGTTTTTGAACCGAAGCCGCTGCACAAACTTGCGGAGGTTCATCTCTGGGACACTGGCCTGCGCCGCCTTCGTGTGGTCGTACACGATTTCGCCGATAAGTCCGGTGGCGTCGTCGAACCAGATCTCGGCAGGGATGTTCTTGCTGGTGCCGGTTACGCCGGTGATGCGCTTGCCGGGCGCGCCATCCAGCGGTTCGGAGCGGATGGCGGTCAACTGGGCTTTGTCGCTCAGCAGATCCAGCGACGCACGGTCGCCTTCGACCACCAGCGCGAGCAGCGGGTGCTTGCTCTCGCGAAAGAATCCGAACTGGTTGAGCTGCAGGTCCTTCAGTTTGAGCGTCTGAGGGGCCGGACCTTCAGCGTACTGCATCCAGACTTCAACCCACTCGGTGAGCTTGTTGCCGTCGGACGCAATCCGGTAGAGCTCGGTCTGCAAGGCAATCTTGTTAGGCCGCTCGAAAGCCAGCGGCACTTCGGATGCGTCGGGTGCGTCCAGAGGCGGGTCGGCATCGATCTCCGTCCTGGCGATCAGCGTGTCCTCATAGGAGCGGGCGGTCTGGTACACCTGGACGGCCCGGTTCACCACCTGCTGTATCTCAGCCGCGGAATCGGCCGGGGCGGTAGCGGCCGCCGGCGAGGCCGCCAATTGCCAGGTGACCAGGGCGAGCGTGACTGGGGTCATTGCGTCTCCTTGTACACAATCGGGCGGAAACCCGCCGGGGCCCATATTGTGAAATTACGTCAGACCGGCGGGTCTGGTTGGCCCGAAGACTGTACCCTCCCGGGCGGGGCGGGCACAACCCCGCGGAAGCGTCCAGCCCCGTTTGGGGCAGGCTGGTGCACGTGGAGTCGTGAGAACGTCCGAGCCGTCGCATTCCGCCGGTCATCGCCGGGCTCGCCGAATGCTCGAGGCGGTTCTACGATCCGGTATGAAGTTCTTCATCGATACCGCCAATCTCGACCAGATCCGCAAGTACCGGGACATGCATTTGGTGGACGGCGTCACGACAAACCCGTCGCTGGCTGCCAAGGAGAACACGGATTTCCGCTCGCTGATCAAGACGATCTGCGGTCTCGTGCAGGCCCCGGTCTCGGCTGAAGTGGTCTCGACACGAGCGGACGAAATGTTCGCCGAGGCCCGCGAACTGGCCGCCATCTCTCCGCACGTAGTGGTCAAGCTTCCGACCATCCCCGAGGGAATCAAAGCGCTGGCTCGTTGCGTGGAAGCCGGCATCCCGACCAACATGACGCTGGTGTTTCAGCCGCTTCAGGCTTTGATCGTGGCCAAGATCGGGGCGACGTATGTAAGCCCGTTCTTGGGTCGTCTCGACGATATCGGCCAGGACAGCATGGATGTGCTCAGCGTCATTCGCGAGATCTACGACAACTACGACTTTCAGACCAAGATCCTTGCGGCCAGTCTGCGTCATCCGCTGCATGTCGTGCAGGCGGCCCGGCTTGGCGCCGACGTGGCCACGCTGCCTCCCACCGTCTTTGATAAGTTGCTCGATCACCCATTGACCACCATCGGCCTGGAACGCTTCCTGGCCGACTGGGGGAAGATGAGGCCTGAGGCTTGAGTCCTGAGGCGTGAGGCCATAGTCGTTAGTGTCATGTATATATCACTCAAGCCTCAAACCTCAAACCTGTTCTGACGCTGAGAACTAACCGCCGAGGACACAGAGGATCACAGAGGGGGAGAGACGCTTGAGACCTGAGCCCTGCGAAGGGATAGCTAATCGCATCACGAGCGTTGCCGTCGGCGCGATTTCGCCAGCCCCTAGCCCCCAGTCCCCAGCCCCTCACAATACCTTGATCACAACCAACGTAATGTCGTCGTCCTGGGGGCGGCCTTGGCGGAAGCGTTCGAGGGCGTCGGTGATCGAGCGGCAGATTTGCTCGGCCGATCCGTTCGCGGCGGCGCGGATCGCCTGGCGCAGTGAGTCTTTGCCGAAATGCTCGCCTTGGGGATTGCGGGCTTCCCAAATCCCGTCCGTGCCGAGGACGATGATTTCTCCGGGCGAGAGATTGTCGCGGCGATACTCGCTGTAGGTCTCTTGCGGGTCGATGCCCAACGGCAGATCGCCGCCGTCGAGCTGGCCGAACGTGTCGCGGTGCAGATCGTAGGTGATGGCCGGGTCGTGACCGGCGTTGGCCCAGCGGATGGATCGGCGCTCGCTGTCCACAACCGCATAGAACATGGTCATGTACCGGCCGAGGGGCGTGTCCTGGCACAACAGTCGATTGACGCTTTGCATCAACTCGGACAGCGGCGGCTTTTGGCCCGCCCGGCTGCGAAGCAGGGCCCGGGCCGTGGTCATGAGCAGCGCTGCCGCAACCCCGTGGCCTGTCACGTCGCCCACCGCCACGCCCAGTTCGCGCGGGCCGGCCTCCGCCAGATCCAGGAAGTCGTAGTAATCGCCACCCGTTTCGTCGCAGTAGATGCTGCGCCCGGCCACGTCCAGTTTTTCGAATTGCGGCGGCTGTGCGGGCAGCAGGTTTTGCTGAACCTCCATGGCCAGCGCGAGCGACTGGCGCATGCGGATGCGATCCTCGAGTTGAGGCACCATGGCGTTGAATGCCTGCCCGAGTGCCCCGAGTTCGTCGCGGGTACGGACGCGGACGCGTGCGTCGAAGTCGCCCGCTGCCACTCGCCGGGCGCCTTCGACCAGTTCGCTGACCGGCCGCGTCACCGTGCGCGACCCGGCCAGCGAGATGCCCAACACCACCACCGCGACCACGCCGAGCGTGGCCACCGTCAAGCGCGACTGCGATCGCGTCAGCGACAAAACCGACTCTTCCGCGCGAATCGCCTCCGTCACCACCTCGGCTTGCGGTACGATCACCGTCAGGAACGCCCGCCGGCCCCAGATGGGGCTGTACGCCCACAGCGTGGGCTGGCCCTGGTACGCGAGTTGCCGAACGTTCGAGCGGCCCTCGTACATGTCGCGGATGATCAGCGCCGCGACGGCCGGGTCGTCGGGCGTGAGCCAGCTTCGGTCCGGTGGCGCGTGCCACTGCCCTTCGTGCTCGCGCTCGGCGGGCTCGGCCAAGACCAACATGCCCAGTTGCTCGGGCGTATACGCGGCCAGATCGAATTCTCGCGGCGCGCTCAGATCCCACGGCTCGTCCAGCGGTTCGAGTGCGGTCACCTTGGCGGTGGACGAGCCGAACCGCGGCAGCCTCGCCCGTTCGAGCAGAGCGGATACCGTGATGTCGATTCCGGTGACGCCGGCGATCTGACCGTCCGGACCACGGACGGCCATGGCCGCGGTCAAAACGGTGCGCCGAGAAGTCGCGTCGGTATAGGGCAAAGTCCAGACGACGTCCGAGCCCATCTTCGCTCGCGCGTACCAGCGCCGCTGCCTCGGGTCGTAGTCGACCGGGTAGCCGCCGTGGCCGGGATACGAGCAGTGCACGCCGCTTTCGAGGCTGGTGAAGTGCCAGTGGAGCAGATCGCCGTACCTCTCCTGCAGAGCCCGGTATGTGGGCACGGCCTGGGCCAGGCGGAGCATGTCTTGTCGCGTGGATGACTGCAGCATGCCGGGAGGGAGCTTGAACACCGGCTCGTTCAGCGAGATGGGCACGGGCATGAAGTGCCGCCGACCGATCACCCTCAGATGACGCGGCGAGAAGTTCAGATCCGGCGGCGGACGCTCGCCGTCAAAGTCCTCCGCCAGGTACAACTCGCGCTCGGGCGGCGATTCGACCGCCAGGCACTTTTCCACTTCGCGAGCCTGCAGTTGCAGCGCCAGGTTGACCAGATTGCCTTCGCGGCCGATCAGTGCGGCCTTGTCGCTGACCAGTTGCTCCAGTTGCGTGCGAGTCAGTTGGGTCAGGCCGTGACGAGCTCGTGCCCCCAACTGCTCGCCCAAGCGGGCTGTGGCCCGGTTGGCCAGCAACGTGACCGTCGCCACCGGGACCAGCGCGATAGCCAGAAGCAGAAAGAGGAGTTTCCAGCGGATGGACATACGTCAGGTCCGGGACCGAACAAACTGAAACAATCCGGACGTACGCCGGGTCCGGTCCGCTGAGCATCATACTGCCGATTGGGATTGCTTTCACGTCGTGTACTGAATCGTTTTGGGCCTGGAAGGCCGAAGGCACACCGGCGGGAGCCGGGTGCCGGTCAGAAGCGGCCTCGGAGCCAGGGCGTCAGCTCGCGGCTGGCTGCGTGGAAGGCGAGGGGGCCGGCTCGGCAGGAGGAACCGTGGCTGTGCCCGGATACCGCTGCAGGATGTCGGTCAGGATCGCTTGTTCCATCCAGCCGTCGCGGCCCAGGGGAATCCACCGCTCGATGTCGGTGGTTTTTTCCATCCGGCCGGTCGCGGTCGGGGCGGCAGGGCTGTAGAGCCGCAGGACGCCCGCCGGATTGTCCACCAGCCGTTCGGGCAGCGAATAGCGGTAGCGATTCACCTCGACCGTCAACTCGTATTCCGGCCGGGCGGTCGGCGTGATGGTCACGACCGCCTGCCGGCGGATCGGGTGCAGGTTGGCTTCCGCCCAAGCGTAGGCGGGCTGGGGCTGCGGCCGCCAGGGCTCGAACCACACGCCAGTGGTCTCGGGCCGCGTGGTGATCACGCCTTCGGCCCGGTCCTGGCGGTCGGGCTGGAGATAGTACTTGCGGAGCGTGTCGCCTGTCGCCTGCCAGAGGGCTTCGAATTGCTCGGGTGACTCGACGGTCACCCGCATGCTGGTCGGCGTCGTGGGCTCCATCGGGGCCGTGCAGCCCGTCAGCAACGCCGCCGCTGCCAGGATCGCCGTCATGCCATAGCCGATGGATCTGCTCGTCATGGCGGTTGTTATACCCGTCCGGCCGCCCCGATGCCACTGCGGGGCGGGCGTCCCGCCCGCCTTCTTCCCGCAACTACTTCCTGCCCTTCAGCGGCTGGCAGGTGGGGCAGACGTGGGTGCCGCGGCCGGCCACGACGAACCGTTCGATGATGCCGCCGCAGGTGCGACAGGCCTGCCCTTGCCGGCCATAGACGCGATGGCGAGTCTGAAACGTGCCGCGGGCGTTGTTCGCGTCGCGATAGTCGCTGATGCTCGAGCCGCCTGCCCGGATGGCTTCGGCGAGCACGTGGCGAATGGCCAGCCGTAACCGCCGCACCGCCTCGGGATCGAGATCGGCGGCCGGCGTCAGCGGGTGGATGCCCGCCCGGTGCAGCGCCTCATCGCAGTAGATGTTGCCCAGACCGCTGATGGGCAGCTGGTCCATGAGCAAGGCCTTGATCTGCCGCTTGCGAGCCAGGGCAGCTCCCAGCGCGGGCAGCGAAATCTTCAGCGGGTCGGCACCGATGGGGGGCAAACGCCGACCCTGCCAAGCCGCGCTTCGCGTCGACTCGTTTCCAACAGCCGTCTCATCAACCAGCCAGATGCCGCCGAACCGGCGGGGATCGCAGAACCGAAGCTGAGCGTCTTGCCCGACCAAGGCGATCACCAGGTGCGTGTGCCGCTCCAGCGGCTCAGCGGAATCGATCACGATGAGACGCCCGGTCATGCCCAGGTGCACATACATGACCAGTTCGGACGGCGACTGTGCCCCTCGGCACGAGCGGCGTCGGGCGGTCTTGCTCTCGTCACGAAGGAGAATGCGAATCTGCTTGCCACAGCGGCGCACGTCGGCGATGTGCCGGCCGACCAGCCGTTCGATCGGTCCGCCGTTGCCGTGCACGATGTCGCGGCGATGCAGTGTGACGTGTGCGATGGTCCGGCCCAGGATGCGGCGGGCCAAACCTCGGGCGACGGTCTCAACTTCAGGTAGCTCCGGCACGCCAGATCTCGCTGCAGGTGAGGAACGCAGTTGTCTTACCGCTCTGCTGGTGCGGTTTCCGCAGGCATGGGTTCTGCGGGCGCGGTTCCGGCGGAGTCCGCTGCCGGAGCCGTCGTCACGGCGGACTGACCCGGGCCGAGTACGGCGGTGACCGCCTTGTCGATCTCGGTCGCGTAGTCGGGCTGGAATGGTTCAGCCGGTATGTTTGCCGACTCGACCGCCAGGCGCATCGCGTCAATGAACTGGTTGAGTTCCGCCTCGGTGAGCCGGTTGTCGCCGTCACGCTGCTTGGAGTTGTGTTCTCGCATCGGTACCAGCATCTCTTCGATCTGGCCGCGGGGAATGGCGCCCTCGGCGATGCCTCGCAGGAAACGGTCGAACAGGAGCATGGTCTCGGCTCGCTCGTCATCGGACTGCGGATGGGCCAGCTCGTACTGGTGTCGGATGGCTTCCACCTGTACGAGGTTAAAGAACGGACCGCTCGCCAGGTTGGTGAGAATCGCTTTGAACTGCGTGAAGCTCATGCGACCCTGCTCGAACGCATCGGCTACGCGCGTGATGTTGTGCTTCAACAGTGCCTTCTGCTCGGCGGGCAGGTCGGCCTTCTCGATTTCCGCGACCAGCGGTCCACGGGCGAAACTCGCCGCCCAGCGTGGAAAGTTGTACGCAACGTATGTGACCAGTCCGCCGCAGATCAGGATCAAGACCAGCAGGATGGTCCCGATGATCTTGAGCACGGGAATGCGATGGCGATGGGGCTGTGGATAGTGTTGTGACGGTGAGTATTGCTCATAATCCATGCTTCACCTCGCCCCTGATTCTACCCGTTCGAGCGGCCGAAGGCTCGCCTTCGTCGCCGGTCCTGACGCGAATGGCGGGATTCAGCGGGTCGCGGGAATGCGCTGGTCTGCTCACCCATAAGAACAGCGAGGGTGCAGGAGCCGGTGACTCCCGCACCCTCGCGGACGTTTTCGTGCCTTTTTTCCGTTATTGGCCGACCCGGATTTCGAACCGCGGGCCGGGCTGCATGGGCATGGAACTGCTGCCCGCGACGGAATAGCTGCCGTACGACAGCCACAGCTGGTACGTTCCGGGCACGCCGGCCACATGCAGCGTCAGCGTGGCCACCCTGGATGGACCGATGCCCATCTCCGCCGAGGCGACGCCGCCGATCGACGACAAGCCCACGAAGTAATCTTCGGCCGGTGTGTTCATCGGACCATGGAGATAGTCGAGTCCCGGCATGCCCGTCCAGGTGGTGGCGCCCGGTTCGAGGGCTTTGCTCGCACAGGCGGCGTCGCGAACCGTGCTCCGGCATACGATGCGGAGGCGGGAATCGCGAACCTCCCAGTCGAACAGGCCGGCGTTGTAGCGGCTCGGCAAGGGCTGCGTGCTCAGCCCCGCCCAGGTGAGCAGATCGGCCGCAGGAGTCCAGCCGGTGGCATCGACGGTGATGAGGTTAGCCGCGTCCACCGACGGCATTGCATCCCATGTTCTCAGCGGCTCGGTCGTGGCGACCACCACATCGACCACGATCGTCCCGCCGGTCGCAGGCAGGTTCGCATGGAGATCATGGCCGCCATGCGTGACGAAGTAGGCGAAGACTCCTTGTTGCGGCGTCGGGAGGAGCTCGACCGGTTCTTCTTCGCAGAAGAGTAATCCCCTCAGCATGGGTTTGGCGAGGCTCAGCAGGCCGAAGCCTTGGAGGCCCTCGCTTTGGCCTTCATCCTCTTCCTCCTCGCACGCATCGCCGATGCCGTCCTGGTCGGTGTCGGCCTGATCCGCATTGGGGACGAACGGACAATTGTCGCATTCGTTCCCAATGCCGTCGCCATCATCATCGTCCTGCCAGGGGTTGTAGACCGTCAAACAATTGTCACAACTGTCGCCGACCCAATCGCAGTCGAAATCGGGCTGCCACAGGCCGTTCGGGTAAACAAAGCCGATCGTGGTCGCACATTCGCCGTCGGAATCACCGGTCTTGTACTCCACCAGCGGATTGGCCACGTCGACGCAGCAATCGCAGGCATCACCGACGCCGTCCTCGTCCTGGTCAGCCTGGTCGGGATTGTACCACGGACAGTTGTCGCTCTCGTTGGCGACACCATCTCCGTCAATGTCCGGATCGCATGCATCACCCACAGAATCGCCGTCGGCATCCTCTTGATCGGGATTCGCGATCTCGGGACAGTTGTCCACGTGGTCGTAAAACCCATCCTCATCCGTGTCCGTCGGGGGCGGCGGGGGCGGCGGCGGTTCGCAGTCGGGATAGGGCACGATCGCCGGGCCTGCGGAACACTGGATGAATCCCGGCACGATCGCCGGCTCCGTCACCGTTTGAAGGTCGGCGAGGCTGATGCTGTTATCCCCATCGATGTCCAGGACGGTGCAAGCAGGCAGGATGTTGCCGGCGTTCGCTGTGAGGCACAACTGCCACAGCCCGAAATCCACCTCGTCTATATCGCAGTCGTCGTCCAGATCGTACCGCTTCCAGGTCAGGCACTCGTCCGGGCTGGTGCTCCCGCAGTCGTCGCTGTAATAGGAGGATTCGTCCGCCCCCATGTCCACGCGGCAGTACCGCACCCGGGCATCGCCGTCAAAGTCCCATTTGGTCAAGAGTGACACGTCGCGATCGCCCCGATCGAGGCACGGCGATCCACTCGCCAGGTGATAGTCGCTGCCGCCTAGGAACAACGGGTCTGCGCTGATGTTGCCGTATCCGGGAACCGGCGGCGTATCCTGGATGTTGGAGAAGATGGGCATTTTCCCCGTGAACGGCGCCCCGGAGTTCCCCCAGATGATGCAATTCTTCACCGTGGCCGACTGATGGCTGGAAACGCCGCCCCCGGTGTTGTCCAGGATGTTGCAGTTCACCAGCGACGGCATGCCGGACGACAAGTAAACGGCACTTCCGGATGGGCAGGTGTTCGCCTTCACGATACAGTTCGCGATGAGGCACGGACCCGAAGCGAAAATGCCCGCTCCGTTGTTCGCGGCAACGTTCCCGGCGATGGTACAGTTGCGGATCGTCGCGTCGCTGTCGTCGATCCGGATTCCCGCGCCGGCATCGTCGTTGCCCGTTCCGTCGGCCTGCCCGCCGGTGATGGTGAATCCGTCCAGCAGGACACCATTTTCGCTCTCGACGCGGACGACGTGGTAGCTGTTCACCGTGCCGAAGTCGCCAGTCAGCGTCGTCACGTACTGGTGGATGTCGCGCTCGGTAGGATCAGAGGCGCCATAGCCGGCGAAGCCGCCGATCAGTTGAACGCAACCGGGCAACACGAAGGAGGCGTTTCGGTTCTGTGTGTAGCTCTGGGTGACGGGGTCCCAGTCGGCCCGGTACGTTCCCTGGCCCACCCAAATCACGTCGCCGGCTTGCGCGACCGCCAAGGCATCCTGGACGTGTCGAAACGCAGTGGCCCAGCTCTTGCCGTCGGCCGGGCCCTGGTTGCGACCGTCCACGAATATCCGGGCGTGGACCGGGCTTGGCCCGTTATCGAGATCGATGCCTCTGATCGTTCCGGCGGCCACGTCGCAAACATCGGGAATGTTGTTGTTGGGAGCGACGTCCACTCCGCACGCGTCCGGCGTGCCATCCGGACTGCAAGCTGCCTCGCCCCAGTGGTGGACACTGCACCAGCATTGTGAGCAGAGCAACGTGAACTGCCGAACCGCCTGGCCGCCCGAGGGCTGAACCATGCTCTGGGCACAGTTGAAGTGCCCGATGTACTGATCGAGAAAGGGCTGAGGCGCCGGAGCGTCGTATGTGTTGGCGAGCGTTCGGAGGAACGGCTCCGGCGTGTTCTCCGTGCGGCAGGCGCACGAGGCGTTGACCAGCACCGTGCAGATCATCGCCGGAGGCATCCCGGCGGCGTAGCCCGTGCCGGTTCTGAGGGCCGTCGCCGCCTGGAGGGCGTACGGGATATCCGTAACCGGAGTCGGCTCGCCGTCGGTGGACAGCACCACCAGCCGCTTGGTGCCATGAGCACGGGCGCGAAACTCGTCGATTGCCGCATACAGCGCCTCCGAGATGGAGGTCGTACTGTTCATGTGCTTCATCTGCTCGATGGCCGAGATCAGCGCCGCCACGGTGGCCGGACCGTCGATGCGAGTCAGCGGAATCTCCACTCTCGCCGATTGCGAAAATTGAATGATCGAAATTGCCACCGAGCCATCCTGCGGGATGAATGCATGGGGCCCCGAAAGACAGTTGATGATCCCTTGCTTCTGCAGCATCCACGGTCCTGAAGCATCGGGCGGCAGACTGTTGGAGCTATCGACCAGGAAAATGATGTCGATGGTCTCGAGACCGGTTGCGCTCCCGGCGCCCAGGTTCAGTGGCGGCAACTGACTGTACTGCAGACTCACCTGCGAGGGTTCTTCCGCCGCGTACAGCGCAGAACAGATCAGTGCGGAGCCGAACAGGAGTGCCGTCGTGTGTGCTTTCAACATGTGTCATCTTCCTGAGATAGGCTGATCCCGAGCTAGAACCGTCTTCGCGCTCGATACTAATTAGAACCGGCGAGACCGGACTCGCCAAGCACGCCGGAAAGCCGATCCGCCGGCGAGCAGATACAACAGCAAAGAGGAAGGTTCCGGAGCCAGCACCAGCGACTCCAGAACACCCCTGATCCGCACTCGGTCGGCCGCCTGAAAGTCGAGGCTGCGGTGCCGGAACAGCTCCAGTGGAGGGGGGCTGGTGGGAAGAGCATCGCTCGTGAAGACGCTGCCGTCGTAGCTGCTCAAGTTCACGACCAGCTCGGAGACCGACATCCCCATCGACTCGAATCCGATGGCCGTGATATCAAAAACGCTTCGGTGCCCTTCAACGTTCCGGATGCCGATGCCGCAATTGCTGCCGCTGACCGCCGCATGCCAATTGCCGACGACCAACGAGAAAACGGACGCCTCCGACGTGTACAATCCATACTTCGGGTTGTCGGGCCAGCTGTCCGGGACGGTTGGATCGAACGTGTAGGAGCCGACGAACGCATCTCCGGCCGCGACCAGTCCCGCCCAGTTATTGTCCGGATCTTCCACTGTGTCGATGTGTCCCGCGAAACCAGTAGGTGAGCAGCACCTCCTGGGCCGCTTGAAGTCCTGGAGCAGGGATCGCGATGAGTGAAAAAACTGCGGTCAGCGTGACGCCGGGTGGAATGGGGCGCTGCTTCATGTCCTCTTTCTCCGCGAATGAGTAAGGATCACTAGGTGATATATCCTGAACTCGGCCTCTATATTATCCAGGTCTGAATTTCTGTCCACCCCGCTGACGTTTAGACGGCATCCAGAAGATTGGTCGGACCTTTCACAAGCGCTAACCCATGGGCTGATGATCGTTCGTCTTGCTGCCGACCGGCGGAGGCGCTTGCAGGGGCAGCAGCCGGGTTCTATGTTTACCGCGTCGGGCCGTAGAGGATCGAGCGGAGTGCCCGGGAGGCAGCACGTGTCGGTTTCGGATCTGGCAGACGAATATTTCAACCGGTCGTACCGGACCGTCGCCGGAACGCCCCTGGAGGGCCTCCGCGTCTGTTATGCCGTGTTCTCGCGAGAAACGGGCCGACTATGCGGTGTCGCCGACGTCCTCGACCTCGTTCGGCGGCGGGGCGGCCCGGGCGTGATCGTGCGGGGCAAGTCCGATGGCGATACGTTCAATCCGGGCGAAGTCGTCCTGACGCTCGAGGGACCGTTCGGCCAGTTGGTGACGCTGGAAACCGAGTACCTGGGCATGCTGTCCATATCCGGGGCGGCCTCGGAAATGGCTGCCCTGGTCGAAGCGGCGGGCGAAACCCAGGTGATCGACATGGCAGCCCGGCACTACCCGCCGGAACTACAGCCGCGGATCGCCTTGGCGGCCGCCGTAGGCGGAGCGGCCGGGACGAGTACGCCGGCCGGCTATGCCGAGGTCCATGCCCGATTCGGTATGGGCGGCGGAAAGATCCGCATCGGCCAGGGAACCTCCCGGAAGTTCAAGCTGTACGGCACGATCCCGCACGCCCTCAACGCGGTGTACGGAGGCAGCAGCGTGGACAGCGCGGCCGCCTACCACGAGCGGCATCCGCGGATTCCGCTCGTGCTGCTCATCGACTTTGAGGGCACGGAGCGAGACGTCATCTCGGCGGCCGTTCAGCGGTTCCACATGGACCTGTACGGCGTGCGTCTGGACGTACCCGCCAACCGCATCCACCAGGGCGGTCACGCTAAGCCTGTGCGGGCATTGGAGATGCGCATCCTTTCGAGCGTCGCCGACCGGGCCGCGGCCATGAAGGCGCTCGAGCGGTACGGGTTCGGCCCCGGTGTGACCATCGAATCGGTGTTCGCCGTCCGCGACTTGCTCGATTCGCTGAACGCCAAGCACACCAAGATCGTCGTAAGCAGTGGTTTCGACCTGGACAAGGTTCGGGCTTTTCGAGCTTGTCGTGCTCCCATGGACTTCATCGGGACCGGCTCGTGGGTCAGGTTCACCGCTTTCACCAGCGACATTGTCCGGATCTGGGAGGGCGGCGAGTGGAAAACCCGCTGCAAAGCCGGTCGGCTTGAGGAGTTACGCGAGTCGCCGGACCTGCCCGTGCTCCTGTCGACCTGATCCTTCGTCTTGCTGCCCGTAGCTCCGCCGATCCCGCGCCGGGGATTGGCGAGATTTCGGCCAAACCGTTATCATCTTGCCCCCGAAAGGGAGAGTATAGGCGTGGCCCGAATTGTTATTCTTATCACCATTGCTGCCGGCGCGGGCTGGCTCGGGTATACACGACTGGTCGTGAGCGAAACAGAAAAGCGGCCTGTGGTCGTCCCCACCTGGCCCAGCGACGACCCCGAGGTTTTGTTCAGTGCCCCGGGTGTCACGGAGCCGGCTTCCCGCACCATTCAAATCTTCAGCGAACTCCCCGGAACCATTGGCCGGCTGTACGTCCAGAGCGGCGACCGCATTCGCAAGGGTGACTTGCTCTTCGAACTGAGCAACGAAGTGCAGGCGGCCGAGGTCAAGCGGTGCGAGGCCCACCTGGACCGGGCCCGGGCTGAGTTGGCCAAGCTCGAAAGCTGGGACCGTCCCGAAGATCGCCAGGTGGCCCAGGGCCAGTGGGAGGAGAGCAAAGCGCTGCTCGAACATGCCGAGTTCGAGCTTCGACGCATCGAAGCCCTGGCCGCCAGTTCCGCCGCGTCTGAGAAGGAGATCAACGACGCCCGCAACGAGGTAGAGGTCTGCCGGTCGCGGGCGATGGCGGCCAAGGCCCGCTACGATCGCTCGCAAGCCGGTCCGCGGCCCGAGGAACTCGCTTTGGCCCGGGCTCAAGTGGCTGAAGCCGAGTCCATGCTCGAAACCGCCCGCTGCCACTACGAGAAGACCCGCGTGCGCAGCCCGATCGACGGCATCGTGATCTATCGCTTCCGCGAGCCGGGCGAGTCGGTGTTCCCCAACGTGCCGAGCCCGGTGCTCTCGATCGGCAACCGCGACGTGCTGCACGTCCGGGCTGACGTCGATGAGGCGGACATCGCCAAAGTGCGGATCGGCCAGAAGGTCTTCGCCACCTGCGACGCGTTCGGCGACCGGCGCTTCTACGGCAAAGTGGTGGAGATCGCACAGACGCTCGGCCGCAAGAACTTCCGCACCGACCGACCCAGCGAACGGGCGGACACCAAGATCCTCGAAGTGGTCATCGCCCTGGACAACGGCCAGGAGATCCCCGTCGAACTCCAGATGTCCGTCTGGTTCCTGCGGGATGAATCGGCCCGCAACGCGTCCGGACGTTCGCAGCCCTCGAGCCAGCCCTGGGGAGCGACGCGGTAGCACGTCTTGCGAGGGAAAGCCGATTCGGTGCGGCTCGGGCCGGCAACGACGATTTATATATCCCTGGCGACGTCATGTTCGTCGATGGGAGCACGTGGCCATTTCGTATCGGTTGCTGCGGCCAAGTTGGCCTATTATCCCACATAGTGGGACGAATTAATGCGATTGATCTTCGTCGAAACCAGGCCGTTCAGCGCAAGGCGAAAGGGCCGGATGAGCGACGAAGAGTACCGATCGCTTCAAGAAATGCTCCTCGTTGCCCCTGAGAGCTCAGGAGTCTGGTCGCCCAAGCGCGCAAAGAAGCAGTCCGACACATGTGGGCGAGAAAGCGGAGATAAGTATGGCCAAGGACTCTGAGCACATGAGTCTGGCCGATCAGCTCAAGGCGGGCCTGCAAGACAGCATTGCCTTTTCCCGAGGCGAGTTGACGTTGAAGACCACCGAGTTGCCGGCTCCGCCACCGTCGATGAGTGGTCGCCAGGTGGCGCGCCTGCGTCATGAGCTCAAGATGTCGCAAGCGGTGTTCGCCGCGGCACTGAACGTGTCGCCCAAAACCGTTCAGAGTTGGGAGCAAGGTGACCGTGAGCCGAGCGATGTCGCGCTGCGCATGCTTCAAGTCATGAAGGAACATCCCGGCATTCTCGACAGCATCTTTCGGACGCCTGCGCGGGCGAAGAAGCAGGTTGCAACTCGCCGAACAGGTGGTGGTCGGCGTAAGCGGGCTGCCAGACGGGCGGCTTGCTGACGTGGCGGGCGCCGGTCGGGGTTTGATCGGCAATCGGTGTGAAGCGTGATCGTGCCGATGCGGTGCGATGTGTGGAGCCGTGCGGCTCGGGCATCTCGAGGAGGCATCCGATGAAGCTGAGGATAGTCTGCGGCGTTCTGGTCGTGATCTGGACGAGTGCGGCGGCGAGTGACGCAGCCACCCTCACGTCGGCCAAGCTGACGGCGCTGCCGGCGGTGCTGAACACACCGGACGGGCCGCGGCAACTGCTCGCCCTGGAAATCGAGAGCGACGGCCTAAACGATCTGACGTGCACGATCGCGGGCAAGGCTTGGGCCGAGCCGCAGGTGGTTTCCGCCGGCAACGTGGCCGGGGGCAAGCAGCGTGTCGAACTGCAAGTGCCGGTGGTGGCCGAGGCCGGTCCGGCGCGAGTCAAGCTGCAGAGCGGTTCGACGATGCACGAGTTTGACGCCACGCTCACCAAGCCCCGTTCCTGGGTCGTATACCTCGTGCAGCACACGCACACGGACATCGGCTACACGTGGCGACAGAGCGAAATCCTGCCCGAGCACCTGCGCTACATCGACGAGACGCTCGATCTGTGCGACGCGACGGACCATTATCCCGATGACGCCAAATTTCGCTGGACCTGCGAAGTCTCATGGACCATCCGCGAATACCTGGCCCGCCGGCCGGCGCGGCAGATCGAGCGATTGAAGCGACGTTTGGCCGAAGGCCGCATCGAGCTGACCGGCATGTTCCTCAACATGTCGGAGATCGCCACCGAAAGCAGCCTGGCCGCCTCGCTCCAGCCGCTTCGCGCGATCACTGCGGAACTCGGCGTGCCGATTCGCACGGCTATGCAGAACGACGTGAACGGCGCCGGCTGGTGCCTGCCCGATTATTTCAGCGGCATCGGCATCAAGTATTTGAGCATGGGCATCAACCGCACGCGGTCGATCCTGCCGTTCGACAAGCCGACCGTGTTCTGGTGGGAGTCGCCTTCCGGCAAGCGGACACTCGCCTATCGCTCCGACCATTACATGACGGCGAACTTCTGGGCACTCCACGACGGTCGGATGGACATCTTCGCCCCCAAGTGCGTGGAGTATCTAAAGTCGCTGGAAGACCGCCAATACCCGTTCGACCGGGTGACCGTCCAGTTCTCCGGCTATTTCACGGATAATTCACGGCCATCCACGCCCGCTTGCGATCTGGTCAAGACTTGGAACGAGCGGTACGTCATTCCCAAACTGCGGATCGCGACGGCCGGCGAATTCTTGAGCTACGTCGAGACGCATCACGCCGACGCGCTGCCCGTGCATCGCCGGGCCTGGCCCGACTGGTGGACTGACGGCTTCGGCTCGGCGGCGCGCGAGACGGCCGAGTCGCGCGAGACGCACGCGGGCCTGCAGACCACGCAGGGATTGCTCTCGCTGGCCAGGCTGCTGGGGACGAAGATGCCTGCCGGCCTGCCCCAGCGTGTGGCCGCCGTGCAGGAGCAACTGTTGTTCTATGATGAGCACACCTTCGGCGCGGCAGGCAGCATTCTGGATCCTGGCGCGGAAAGCACCATGCTGCAGTGGGGCGAAAAGGGCGCCTACGTTTGGGAAGCGGTGAAGAACGCGAGCTTGCTTCGCGAGGAGGCGTTCGGGGCCTTGGGTGGCTTTCTGCCCAAGTCATCTTCGCCGACGCTGGTCATCTTCAATACGCTCAGTTGGCCGCGAACGGGCATGGTCTCCGTCCTGCTCGACAGTGCCGTGCTGCCTCCGAACAAACAGGTTCGGCTCGTCGATCTGACCACCGGCGAACCCGTGCTCGTGCAGGGCCTGCACAACGGCTCACACGGCACGACTGCCGAGTTGTGGGTCCGGGACGTGCCGCCGCTGGGCTATAAGGCGTTTCGCGTCGAAGTGCTGGACGCCGAGCGCACGAACCTGCCGGCGCTGGATGCCCAAGCCGGCGTGTTGGAGAATCGCTTCTACAAGTTGACGCTCAACCCGCAGACGGGCGCGGTGGGCAGCCTGCGCGACAAGCGGACCGATCGCGAACTCGTGGACGCCAGCGCGGGGTGGAATCTCGGCCAGCTCATCTATGAGCGCATGACCACCAAGCGCGACGATATCAAGCGGGACGGCTTCGACCGAACCAGCGTCCGCAACGTCAAGCTGCTCGACGGCGTGGCCGGCCCGATCTTCAGGTGCATTCGCTTCGAGGCGGCGCTCGACGGCTGCGCCGGAGACACCGGTGTACGTGGCGAGATCCGGCTATACGAGCCGGCTCCGCAAATCGAGTTTCACTTCGACGTCCGCAAGCTGCCCGTCGTCGAACCGGAGTCGCTGTACGTAGCCTTCCCCTTCCAGGCTGAAGATGCCCAGGTCGTGTACGAGGCCCAGGGCGGCTGTGTCACGCCCGGCCGCGACCAGTTGCCGGGCTCGTCGTCGGATTGGCAGACCGTCCAGCGTTACGCCGCGTTCCGCAATCCGCAAAGCCAGATCGTCTGGGCGAGCAATCGCGTTCCGCTCGTGCAATTCGGCGAGATCAACTTGGGTAAATGGCAGCCCGTCACGCAGATCGACAAGCCGCATCTGTACGCGTGGGTGATGAACAACTACTGGTTCACCAATTTCCGCGCCACGCAGGAGGGCCAGTTCCGCTGGAGTCATCAGTTGACCTCGACTCCTGACACGACCAACACGGCTGCGACGCGTTTCGGGTGGGAGTCTTGCGTGCCGATGGCGGCTCGCGTGCTTCTGCCCGGCCGCGAGAACGGCCAGGCTGCCTCGCGCTCCATGCTCCGTTGCGATGCGGCCAATCTCCTGCTGATCGAAGCGCGGCCGTCGACCGATGGCGACGGTATCGTGCTGCACTGGCGGGAGATCGAGGGCAAGCCGGCGACGTGGCACGTGGCGGATCAGCCCTTCGCGGCGAGTGTGGCCGGCGTCGATGAGGTGACCGTGCTCGAACAGCCCATCCGGTCCGGCGTGAGGTCGGTGTCGTTCAAGCCATACGAAGCCAAGTTTGTAAAGATCACGCTAAAGTGATCTCGCGCCGGCGAGCGGATCAGTCCGGTTACGGCGCACTGCGATCCGACGAGTCCCCATCGTGGTGCGGGCTGCCGGCTTGGCTCGGCAGGGGCTTCATCGCGCGGGATACTCGTACCACGCGAGTTGCGGCGGTGCGTTCTCGCATACGATCGCGCCGAAGTAGTCGGCATCCCATGCAAAGCTGCGCCCGAACAGAGGCGGCAGGTCGGGCAACCCCGCGGTGACGGTGAAAACATCGGCAAGAGGGGGGTCGGCTGGATCGATCTCGATGGCGTCCAGTGCGGTCCCGATGCCGGCCCCGGTGGCTTTGACCACTGCTTCCTTGCGCGTCCACAACCGCAGGAAGCACGCCGCCCGCTCTTGCGCCGGCCGGGTGTGCAGTACGGAGAGTTCCGCCTCTGACAGGACGGTCGCGGCCACCTCCTGCAGGTCCGGAATGTCGCGGTATTGCTCGATGTCCACGCCGATGTGCTCTTGTTGACCGACGCCCAGCAATCCCCAGTCGCCCGAGTGGCTCAGGTTGAACGACAGCGAGCCCACGCGTCCTGGACCGGCGAGCAACGGTTTACCCAGTGCGCCCGGCTGCAGCAGGACGTCCGCCGGTTTGCAATGCAGGTAACCGGCGAGCACCAGCCGAAGCGCCGCGTGGGCGACGATGTAGCGATGGCGGTCATGATCGAATCGAAACCGCGCCGCCTTGACGCGTTCCTCCGGGGATAGCAAATCATGCAACGCCGGCAGCGTCGCGTCCGGCGGGGACAAGTGTAGCCGCCATGCGTGCACGTGACCGGAATCGGGCGCTGGTGCGATGGCGGGAGTTTCGAGATAGGGGTCCATGGGCACGCATCTCCTGCGTGACTTGCTGCCATTATTCTATAGAATTGCAGACTCGGCGGAAACGTGGCGGAGACTTGAGTCCTGAGGCTTGAGTCTTGAGGCTTGAAACCCGCACGCTTCCGCTCGATCGACAGCAAGGGCAAGAAATATGCGCAAGCTACGATTGTTTTCCCCCGGCCCGACCATGGTTCCTCCCGAAGTGACGGCAGCGATGGCTGGCCCGTTCGATCACCATCGGACGGCCGCTCACCGGGCCATCTTCCGCGAGGTCACCGAGAATCTGCAGTACGTGTTTCAGACGTCCGCTTCCGTGTGCATCGTGACCGGAAGCGGCACGGCCGCGATGGAATCGGCCATCGTGGGCGTCGGCGCTCCGAACAGCAAGGCGCTCGTACTCTGCGGCGGGAAGTTCGGCGAACGCTGGGCCAAGGTCTGCAAGTCGTACCGCATCAACCATGTCGCCCATCAGATGGAGTGGGGGACGGCCCCATCAGGCGAGTTGGTGGCAGAATTGCTGGCGAAGGACTCGGCCATCGACACGGTCATCGTGACGCACTGCGAGACGAGCACCGCCGCTGCTGCCGACCTGCAGGCCATCGCCGAGGTGACGCGCCGGCGTGATTGCCTGCTTGTCGTGGACGGGATCACCAGCGTGGGGGCGTTGCCGGTTCGCATGGACGAGTGGGGCGTGGACGTGGTGGTGACCAGTTCGCAGAAGGCGCTCATGACACCGCCCGGCCTGGGCTTCGTGGCGGTAAGCGAGCGGGCCTGGAAGCGCATCGACTCGTTCGCGTCGCCCGCGCTGTATCTGTGCCTCAAGGCGTATCGCCAGGGTTTTCCCACGCAGGACCATCCGTACACGCCGGCCATCACGCTACTGCGCGGCCTGCAGGTGGCGTTGCGGATGATGCGTGAGGAAGGCATGGAGAACATCTGGCGGCGGACGGCGACGCTGGCCCGGGCCACGCGAGCGGCCGTCGAGGCCATGGGCCTGCGCGTGTTCGCTCGCAATCCCTCCGACTCGCTCACGGCCGTGTTGCTGCCCGAAGGTTTCGACGAGCCGACGTTCCGCCGGCGTTTGCGCGAGGAGTACGGGATCCTGGTGGCCGGCGGGCAGGATCAACTCAAGGGCCGCATCTTCCGCATCAACCACATGGGTTACGTGGACGCGACGGATACGCTTGGGGCAATCGCAGCCTTCGAAATGCTGCTGTCAGATATGGGTCACTCATTCCCACTGGGCGCCGGCGTAGCCGCAGCCATGCAAGCGGCGAAGGAGTCCTGAGGCCTAAGTCCTGAGACTTGAGGGCATCACTTGCTCAAGCCTCAGGACTCAAGTCTCAGCCCCGCTGTCAATTGGTGTCGGACAATTCCCACTGGTGGCGCTTGAGGGCGGCCACGATCTGCTCGGCCAGCTCGATGGCCGCCACGCCATCCTCCGCGGAGACCTCGGGCGGCCGACCGGACTGCAGCGCGGTGATGAACGATTGCAATTCCGCCCGCAGCGGCTCGACGTCGTCCACCTGCAACGGCTCGACCTTGACCATCTGGCTGAAATCGACGCCGGCCAATTGTGATAGATCCTTGGCGTCATGCTCGCGGGCGAGCTTCAGCAGGTCCAGGTTGGCGTCCTTCTTCACCGCGATGCCGTTCTTCTTCTGGTAATCGAGCGACAGGTAGGCCTCTTCACTGAAGACGCGGATCTTCCGCTCGGTCTTGAGGGCCAGCCGCGAAGCGGTCAGGTTGGCCACGCAGCCGTTGTCGAACGTGACCCACGCGTTGGCGACGTCCTCGTGCCGGGCGAGCACGCGCACGCCCACCGCCTCGACCTGCACCGGTTTGGCCCGCACGAGCGAGAGCACGACGTCGATGTCGTGGATCATCATGTCCATGACCACGCCGATGTCGGCCGAACGGAACGTGAACGGGCTGATGCGGTGCGTTTCGATGAATTTGGGCGCGACCTCCATGCGGTGCAGGGCCGGCACGACGGGGTTGAACCGCTCGGTGTGGCCGACCTGCAGAAGGGCGTTGTGCTCGCGGGCCAGGCGATGCAGGAGTCGACCCGTTTCGCTGTCGGGAGCCAGCGGCTTTTCGATGAGCACGGCGGCGCCGGTTTCGATGAACGGCCGCGCGACCTGCAGGTGAGCCATGGTGGGCACGGCCACGCTGACGGCCTGCACCTTGCCCAGCAGCGGCTCGATCGAGTCGTAAGCCTGCGTCTGGTACGTATCAGCCAGTTCCTGTGCCCGCTTCAGGTCCAGATCGACGATGCCCACGAGCTGCGTCTCGGGCATCTCGTGGTAGACGCGCACGTGATGGCGGCCCATGTGGCCGGTACCGACGACCGCGACGGGGATAGGTTTGCTCACGAGCAGGACTCCGTTTCTTTATTCTTCCGGTAATACCGGGCCCGATCGGCGTCGGTGTCTCGGCGGTATCGTTCGCGCTTGCGTCCGTAGACCCCCTGATCCATGCTTTCACGGACGGACCGGCAGAGGTACTCGACCTCTTCGGTGAGCGGCCCGCTGCTTTCCAGTCGCGCAAGACGTTCCTGGATGGTCGCTCCGTATTCTTCCGCTCGCTTGCCGAACAGAATGCGATACGCGTCCCGGATACTCCGGATCCGCTCCTCGTCCATTCCCCATCGCCGCAGTCCGGTCAGGTTGTAACCACGAATCGCGCCGGGATCGCCGCCCCAGATCATGAACGGCGGCACGTCGTTGGGGATGCGGGCCATGCCCGCGATGTAAGACAGCCGGCCGATGGTCGTGAAGTGATGGACACCCACGAGTCCGCCCATGGTCACCTGGTCTTCGAGCTCGACGTGTCCGGCCAGCTGCACCGCGTTGGACAGGATGCAATAGTCGCCCACGATGACGTCGTGCGCGATGTGCACGTAGGCCATGAACCGGTTGTGCGAGCCGATGCGGGTCACTCCGCCGGCGACTTCGGTTCCGCGGTTGGCGGTGACGCACTCGCGGAAGACGTTGTCGTCCCCGACGATGAGACGGGTCTCCTCCCCGCGGTACTTGAGGTCCTGCGGATCCTCGCCGATGACCGTTCCGGCAAAGAAGACGTTCTGTTTGCCGCAAACCGCGCCGCCGGTGATGGTGACGTTATTGCGAAGTTCGCAATCATCGCCCAGCACCACGCGGGGGCCGACGTAGCAGTGCGGACCGATGCGGACGCTGCGGCCCAACTCGGCAGTCTTATCGACGTACGCTAAGGGGTGTATCATCTAGCACTCACTGTTGGATCTTTCAGAGCGGGTCGGCATCCACCATCATGAACTTGATGTCCGCCTCGGCGACTTGGGCGTCTCCGACCCTGGCCGTGCACGCCACGTGCCCGGTTCTGGACTTGAGCCGCAACGCGCGGGCTTCCAGAATCAACTGATCGCCCGGCGTGACCGGCCGACGAAACTTGACCTTATCGAGGCTGAGGAGAACGGCCACCTTGCCCGTGTGCTCCAGTTCCCGCGAGAGCAGCAGGCCGCCCAGCTGGGCCATCGCCTCGATGATCAGCACACCCGGCATGATCGGATGGCCCGGATAGTGTCCGGTGAAGAATTCCTCGTTCGCGCTGACGTTCTTCACCCCCACGGCGTACTCGCCGGGATCCAGCTTGATCACCCGGTCCACCATCAGGAATGGGTAACGATGCGGGAGAATGCGCTGGATCTGGCGAATGTCGAACACCGGCTCGGCAGTGAGGCTCTTGCCCAGGCTTTGGGCTTCCTGCAACTCGCGCAGACGCCGCACGAGATCGTGGTTCAGCGAGTGGCCCGACTGACGGGCGAACACGTTCCCCACGATGAACTTGCCGAACAGGAACAAATCGCCGATGAGGTCCAGTATCTTGTGGCGGACGCACTCGTTCGGGAAGCGCAGCTCATTCTGGATAGGCCCGTCGGGACCGAAAACCAGGATGTCGTCGTACGTCAGGTGCGTGCCCAGGCCGGCGGCTCGGAACTGAGCGGCCTCCTGCTCCAGCACGAACGTCCGAGCCGACGCCAGTTCACGCTCGAAGTTCTCCGGTGTCAACCGGAACTTGTAGATCTGGTGGCCGATCGGCCCTTCCGGTCCGTAGTTCAGATCGTAAATGATCTCCAGGACGTCCTCGCCCTCGTTGCCCGGCGTGGCCATCACGTAGCTTTGGCCCTCGGCGACGCGGACGGTCTCGGGCACGCGGAAGACTTCCCGCGGCTTGTCGAGCGTGCGAATGCCCGACTCCTTGAGCTTCTCGAAGAACACCCGCGAGCTGCCGTCCATGGCGGGCACTTCGTTGGCGTTGAGCTCGACGTAGACGTTGTCGATGCCCAAGCCGGCCAGGGCCGACATGCAGTGCTCGATGGTCTCGATCTGCACCGAGCCGTTGCGGATGGAGGTCCGCCGCATGCGCTTGGCGACGCTTTCGACCACGCCCGGGATGTGGATGGGGGGCTTTTGGTCGTAACGGACGAACACGATGCCGGTGTCGGCGGGAGCGGGCTGAAACCGCAGGGTCGCGGGCTCCCCGGTGAACAGGCCGCGCCCGGACAGCTCGACAGGCTTGTCAATGGTCTGCTGTGGCTTCAAGCTGCTCGACTCGTTTCGTTAATACCTTGACCTGCTCGTACAACGAGTGCAGCCGGCGAATGTTGCCCCGCTCGCGCAGCCACTGTTCCTGCTCGACGGCAGGCATGCCGATCACCGTGGTGCCCGCCGGTACGTCTTTGGAGATGCACGCACAAGCCGCCGACTGTACCCCGTCGTTCAAGACAATATGGTCCCTCACCCCGACTTTGCCTCCCAGCACCACGCCTCGACCAAGGCGAGCGCTGCCGGCAATACCGCACTGGGCCACGAGCAGGCAGCCCGGGCCAATCTGCACATTATGGGCAACCTGGACCAGGTTATCAATCTTGGTGCCTCGTCCGACCCGCGTTGTGCCGAACTTGGCACGGTCGATGGCGCAGTTGGCCCCGATTTCGACGTCGTCCTCGATGGTTACGGTGCCGATCTGCGGGATTTTGACGTGCCGGCCTTCCGTGTACTGGTAGCCGAAACCGTCCGCGCCCACGGTCGTATTGGGGTGAATAATAACGCGGTTGCCGATAATGCAGCGCTCACGGATGACCACGCCGGGCCAGATCTCGCAGTCAGACCCGATAACCGTGTCCTCGCCGATGAACACGTTCCCGTGCAGGACGGTGTTGTCACCGATGGTCGCTCCGGCCGAGACCACCGCACCGGGGCCGATGGCGACGTTGGCTCCCAACTGAGCCCGGTCGTCCACGACGGCCCGGGGATGAACGCCGGGGGCCGGCCGGGGCACCGGCGGCGCGAACCGCTCGAGGACGTGGATGATGGCGATCTCCGGGTTGCGCACGAGAACGGCCGGCATGGGCGTCGGACCGTAGGTCTCGGGCACCAGCACCGCCGAGGCCTGGCTGCGGGCCAGGTCGCGGGCGTACTTCTCATGCGCGAGCCAGGTGATCTGGCCGGGGCGGGCCTCGGCGATGCCGCAGACGCTGTCGATCTTCACCGTCGCATCACCGCGAACCGCCCCGTTCACCCACTTGGCGATCTCGGCGAGAGAAAACGTTTTGTCCGACATTGGGGAACATCCACACAAGACTATTTGTTGAATTCGATCGCCGCCGCGCCGCCTCGTCGGTGGAACTCGGCGTTCAGGTTCGCCAGCACTTCCTCGGTCAGATCAATCTCCGGGCTGGGATCGGCATAGACGACTTTGATGTTGAGGATCTGGGCGAGCAGCGCTTTGGAGTCGCCGACGTCACCCTTGAGATGCTCCCGCGTGAGCACCACGTCCACACCGTGGGCCTTGGCGACCTTCTCGATCTCGGCGATCATCATTTGGTACGTGCGCAGGACCCATCGCTTGTGGCTCTCGCCGATTTCTTCGCGCTGGAGCTGGCGCCAGACCTCGTTCTCCAGAATCATCCGCTTGACCTTGGCGTTCTGCTTGTACCAGTCGGCGCTGTCGGGCGCGAAGGCCTGCAGCGCCTCCTGCTCGGCCTGGGCTTCGCGGCCGCGCCGCTCGGCTTCTTCGCTCAGTGACTTGGTGTGGGCGTCGAGCTTCTTGTTGAGCACCACCGTCTGCTCGAACGTGTCAAAGACCTTGACGATATCCACTACCGCGATCCGCGTGGCCCGGCCCGTGCTTGCCGCCGGCTTGTTCTGGGCCGACGCCGAGTTCACCGCCGTCGCCGCCACCCAGGCGGCTCCCGCTACCACCACTACCGCCACCGTATTCGTGCTCAGTTTCATCATTCGACTCCCTTGCCGGGTTGGTGTATCAGGCGTCCGTTCCATCTGCCCCGGAGGCTCGTCCGGAGCCGGCGGCCGGCTTGAACCGCCGACCTGCCAAAAGCCTGGTTATTAGACCCGCCCGGACGGACGTCCGCAAGCGAGCAACGGCTCTCGGCTTGGTGTCGGGGCTGGCGGGAAGATAGGATGGAGGAGCGATGGAACGACTTCAGCTCGTGCTCGCCATCCTGTTTTTTGTCGCGATCTACGCTTGCGTGATCGCCATGGTCCGGGCGCAGACGCGAAACGCTGACGGCACACCTCGCGCTGCGAAGAAGCAGCAGAAGTACAAGATTGCGTTGTTCTGCTTGCTGCTTCTGCACAACGTGTTTTCCTTATCCCTGGGCAACCCGCCATCGGCCCTCATCATCGTTAACCTGTTGTTGCTCGGCGGGGGGCTGCTCTGGCTCGTGTACAACCTGTCCCGGCCGCCCCGCGAGGCCGAGGCGCGGGCCAACTACCGTGCCAGGCCGGATCTCTGCGGGTGCTGCGACTATGACCTGACCGGCAATACGAGCGGCGTCTGTCCCGAATGCGGCTGGAAGCTCAACAATGATTTGTTGCCGATGGACAGTCCCCGTTGGGCGATCTGGTGGCGCGGCTGGCGTATCGAGTCACTCGAGAATTGGAGGCGAACGCTGGTTCTGTGCGTCGCATGGATGCTTGGGTTCGTCGTCGTGTCCGTCATCTTCTTCTGGAGACTGGGGCTCTTGTGGCCGCTAGCGGGTATGACTGCATTCGTGGCTGTGCATTTCGCGCTGAACGCCGTTCGTGTTTGGCAGTACGGGCGGAGTCACTCATCCGGTTCCACTCAACCGCTCGGCTCCCAACTCCGATAGACACAGGTGGCCGAGCAAGCTATCCAGCGCAGCGCCGCTGCCACTCAAGTCTCAGGACTCAAGCCTCAGGTCTTTCTCTCACCGACGCTGCAACGGCAGCTCGACCAGCCAGATCCGCATGTGCCGCAAATGCTGCATGTGGGCTTCGCCGTCCTCGCCGGCACAGCCCCACAATTTGAATTGACCTTTGGCTGCACGGGAGATGACGTGCACGGGGGAATCGGCGATCGGCTCGTCGCTCGACTTGCGGTCGGCTCCGATGTGAGTCAGCAGGTCGTCGGCGGTTTCGATGGTGCTGGCGTACGAACCTGGCACGAGATACGTGTGTGTCAGGATGAACGTCTTACGGCCCTCGGCGGCCGCCCGTGCGAATCGCCGAAACTCCTGCATATGGGCCGGATTCACACGCCGCACGCGTGCGGGAGCCGTGGCCGGAGCGTCCTTTTGCGGAGTCGCGTTTTGCGAACTGGATGGCGGCTGCGCGTCGGCATCCTCCACATACCCCGCGTAGATCGAGTCAAGCATGCACAGCCCGTCGATCCGATCGAAGTACCGTTCCTGTTGAAGCAGCTCGCGAACCGCGCCGTACCCGGCGCTGAACGAGGAAACGCAGACCTTTCGCCAGGCCGCCCCCGGCGGAACGATATTCTCGCGTTCAAGCCGCGACAGAGCGGCAGCCAGCGCTTGTGCAAACAAGTCGGGGTTTTGTTTCATCGGCGTCGAATAGGCCGCCGAGAGCCCCGGATAGTTGATGATGAGCACAGCTGCATTGAGGCGGGCCGCTTCCACGTTGCGGCCGACCGTCGCCGGATCGCCGTGGAAATGCACGAGCAGGTCTATCTCGCGATCGGCGGGCCGAAACGATTCGGGAATGAACAGCGTGCCGGTCTCGAGCGGGATAAACCGGCCGGCGGGCGGCGGTGGAGCGGGACGGCTCGCCGAAGGGTTGGCGGAATTCGACGTGGCTGCCACGAGGGCGGTCGCCAGCGACAGCACGCACGCGGGCACGATCGCATGTCGCAGCCGTTTGTGGGGCATCGTATCACCTCGGTTCATATGGGAAGTGTTCGTCGATGGGAGTGGTGGCCAACTCGTGGAGGAACGTCGCGATCCGCTCGCAGCACAACGCGAGATAGGCCCGGCCTTTTTCGGCCGTGGCGTGCGAGGAATCGGCCGTCGCGCAGTGATCGTTCAGCTTGGAGAAGTCGCGGCTGCTCTGTGCCCAGCCTCGGCGCAGGGCTTCGAAACGCCACGCCGGCGTGCGGCCATCGCCTGCGACGTTCGGTTCGACCAACTCGGGAAACAGGGCCATCGTGACCGACGCCTCCATCTCGCCGGCATGCTCATCAGGCAGCGTGAAGATCTCCCGGTAGCGGTCCATGCCCACGAGCCACCAGTTGCATTGGAAGACGAACACGTCCAGGTCGGATTGGATCTGCCGGATGAGCGGCTTGAAGTCGTTGCCGCCATGGCCGTTGATGATCACGATCTTGCGGATCCCGTGATGTCGTAGTGACGTAATAATATCTCGGACGAGGGTGTCGAGCGTGGCTTGCGACACATGGATGGTCAACGGAAACGCCATCAGATTGCAGTCCGCGCCGTAGGGGATGACGGGCAGGCAGATGACGGACTCACATTTGGACCAGGCCATCTGGCAGGCCGTGCGGGCCACGTATGTAGCAAGCAAGAAATCCTGACCCTCGGGCAGATGGCGGTTGTGAGCCTCGGTGGCGCCGATAGGCAGGACGGCTACTTCGTACTTGCGCTGGGAAAGACGATGCAGATTGGTCGAAGCGAGATCCCATTCTTTGATCATGAACGGCTGTCCTTTCGAGTGGATGCTGCGGGCTCGTCAGCAGCGGGAATGCGGACGAGCGCGGTTTGCGAAAAGATTCTACCGAATCACGGCCGCGGACGCCAAGCCCCATCGCTCGCTGGGCGCGGGGGATCGAAACGTTCGATCAGACAGGTACGCACTGTGTGACGCAATTATGTCTCCTGTTCCCGTCAGGGTTGTATCGGGACGAGGCCGCTTCGATCGGCCTCGGTGCCGGTGTTCTCGAGAAAGTCATCGATCATTCTTGCGCTCGGTTGGACCCGGCCGACTCCGGCGAGTTCGTGAGCTCGGAGCCGCAGTTCCGCCAGCGGGTCGTCACCCAGCGGCGGCAGATCGTCGGCCAGGTGCGAGAACATCTCGTATCCGATCACGATCGCGCCGGTTTCCACGTTTCGCCAGATTTCAACCAGTCGAGCCTCCAACGGCCAGTCGAGCGTGCTGCACGTCTCGATCTCGAGGTAGCCGCCTCGGTTGGTGACGCGATTGCGGTGCAAATGTCCGGCCAGGTGCAATACGACGGCCGGATAAGCGTTCAAGAGTTCGCGAAATCCATCCGCGTCGATGGCCGTGCCGTACAGCGGTTCGAGCGTGCCACTCGGATGGTGCGACGCGACGATGATCGTTTCGCCGCGTGACGAAGCAGCCTCCAGTTCGGCGATGAACCAGTCGAGTTGCTCGGCTGAGATGCAGCCATCGTGCGAGATAGCGGTCATGTGTACGTTTGGCCGGTCGGACGTGAACAGGCCAATCAACCGCAAGCCCGGCACCGGTGAAACGCTGTACCAGGGCGGGCCACCCGCAGCAAATCCGTGGCCGGTCGGACTCGTGCGACCGAGTTGCAGCCTGGCGATGAATTCCTCGTTGCTGAAGTACGCCCGTTCCGCTGAGGGTACGACCGGCACGGGCCAACTGAACAACTCGGGCGGGCCGGGGTTGGCGGGAGTGATGCGACCATGTGTGAAACTGCCGGTCGGGTTGAGCACACTGGGCAGAAACACGCCCAGCCGAGGCTGGAGCGGAAGTACGGCCACTCGCTCGTCGAACAACATGCTGATGGGAAACACGCCCAGGGCATAGACGTCGTGGTTGCCGAGCAGTGCGTACCACGGAATGGAGGGCAACTCGCCGTGAACGCTGTGCTGGTATAGACCTTGCGCTGCGAAAGGTGCGTGCGGATCGAGCCAGGGCTCGGGCCGGCTTTCGATCGGGCGATCGTCGGGCCCCGACGCGGGGTTCACAAGGCCACCCTCCATGACCGTCATGAACCACTCTAACTCGTTTTGCTGCACGTTATCGCAGGCGTCGCCCGTGTGGATCAGAAAGTCGATCGTCCGGCCGGAGGCGTGGATGCGGTTGGCCGCACGAATGGTTCCGTCGAGGAGTTGCGTCGAGTAGCTTTCCCATTCTCTCCACGCACTCGAAACCAGACTGTGGGCGCCGGTAAATCGCGCGGGTGATTCTTCGTCGACAATGTGGGTATCGGTGAGATGGACAAACCGGGCAACCAACTCCAGCCCATCCTGCGCGACGATCTGTCGTCGATCCGACAGAAGTGAAACCTCCGCTGGCTCGCAGCCGCCGCCGATCAAGAAAGGCATTGCACACACAAGTAGCCCGATACGGATTCCGTTCATCGTTTTGTCACTCAAAACAAGAAAGTTCTTGACGAAACGCGGCGAACAGCTTACGGAAATGTGGCCGTTCCTGCTATAATCGAGCCTTTCCCGTGGGAAGAGGATTGCGGTACTTACCATGTCAACGGTCCATCAGAGCTCGGATGTCATCGTGATCGGCGGAGGGGTGATCGGCTTGGCTATCGCCGATCGTCTGGCTCGCGACGGCGCACGCGTCACGCTCCTGGAGCGCGGACAATGCGGGCGGGAAGCATCCTGGGCCGGAGCCGGCATCATTCAATCCGGCAGTTGGCATCGCCGCGATCCGCTCGTCCAGATGCAGCGCGACAGCGTGCGGGATTACGCGAATTTCACCGCGGATCTTCGCGAGCGGACGGGCATCGATCCCGAGTATGAATGCTGCGGCACCATGGAACTCCTGCTCGAGGATCAGCAGTACCGCATGGCGCGTAGCGAGTTCAAGGCTGCTGCGGCGTACGAGAAGGAGTACGGTCGGCGCGTCATCGAGCTGTGGACGCCGGAGCAGGCCCGGTCATTCGAGTCAGCCATCACCACCGATTTGCTGGGGGTCAAGTACGATTCTACGGCCGGGCAGGTCCGGAGTCCGCGATTGCTGCGCGCGCTCCAACAGGCTTGCATCCAATCCAAGGTGAACATCGTCGAGCAGTGCGAGGTTAAGGGACTGATCCAGGAGAAGGACAGGGTGACCGGCGTGCGGACCGTCCGCGGCTCGCAATCGGCGGGCCACGTCGTGCTGGCGGCCGGCGTCTGGTCCGCCCGTCTCGACCAGTATGTCGCCGCGGTCATGCCGACTATCCCCGTGCGCGGCCAGATGGTCCTGCTGAACCTCCCGACGCCGCTATTCGCCCGTGTGCTCGAACGGGGCCGCACCTATTTGGTGCCTCGCAGGGATGGGCACGTGCTGCTCGGGGCGACCCAAGAGCCCGAGGCGGGGTTCGACAAGGATCTCACTGCCGGCGGCGTGGCTGCGCTCATGAGCATGGCGCTCCGCCTCGTGCCGGGTCTGAAAGACGCCACCGTGGCCACCATGTGGGCAGGCCTCCGCCCGGGCACGCCCGACAGCAGGCCCTATATCGGTCCCGTACCCGGAATGTCGGGCCTGATCGCGGCCACCGGTCATTTCCGTTGCGGGTTGACGCTCGCTCCGACCACCGCTCGCATCGTCTCCGATTTGATCCTGCGGGGGGAATCACCCTACGACCTGGCGCGGTGTCTGCCGGGCCGACCGGTGGAAAACCGTCTGACTGCCGCTCCCGCCTGACCCGCGGTGTCCGTGGAACCTCGCGGATGCGTGCCTTGACCCGGCCGCCCGGGACTCCTATCTTGTTTGGCTCGACGCCCCGAGCGAGAGATGGTGCGCTCTCGTCCGGCGGGGCCTGGGGTTTCACTACCAAGCATCAGGAGCTACTGCAATGGCAATCCGCGTTGGTATCAACGGCTTTGGCCGCATCGGCCGCCTCGTTTTCCGGTCGGCGATGCAGGATCCGGAGATCGAATTCGTCGGCATCAACGACCTCGTGCCGGCCGAAAACCTGGCCTACCTGCTCAAGTACGACTCGACCCACGGTCGGGCCAAGATCGACATCCGGCATGAAGGCAACACCATCATCTACGGCAACAAGAAGGTGACCTGCACCGAGATCAAGGATCCGGCGGCGCTGCCGTGGAAAGACCTCAAGGTCGACTACGTGGTCGAGTCCACCGGCCTGTTCACCGCCCGCGAAGGTGCCAGCAAGCACCTGACCGCCGGAGCCAAGCGCGTGGTCATCTCCGCCCCCGCCAAGGACAAGGACATCCCGACCTTCGTGATGGGCGTCAATGAGAAGACCTTCAAGAAGGAAGACACCATCGTCAGCAACGCCAGCTGCACGACCAACTGCCTGGCCCCGATCACCAAGGTCGTCCTCGACAACTTCGGTATCGAGGAAGGTCTGATGACCACCATCCACGCCATGACCGCCACGCAGCCGACAGTGGACGGTCCCAGCAAGAAGGACCTCCGCGGCGGTCGCGGCGCTGCCCAGAACGCCATCCCGGCCTCGACCGGTGCGGCCAAGGCTGTCGCCCTGTGCATCCCCGAGGTCAAGGGCAAGCTGACCGGCATGGCGTTCCGCATCCCGACCGCCGATGTGTCCGCCGTGGACCTCACCGTCCGCACCACCAAGGAGACCTCGCTGGCCGAGATCAACGCCGCCATGAAGAAGGCCTCCGAGACCACCATGAAGGGCATCCTCGGCTACACCGAGGACCCGGTGGTCAGCAGCGACTTCATCGGTTGCCCGCTGAGCAGCATCTATGACGCCACTGCGGGCATCGAGCTGAACAGCCGGTTCTTCAAGCTCATCAGCTGGTACGACAACGAGATGGGCTACTCCAACCGCGTCATCGATCTGATCAAGTACATGGGCAAGCAGGACGGCCTGCTGTAAAACCTGCGGGAATCACCCCTTCCTGATCGACACAAAGCCCAGGGCAACCCTGCCCTGGGCTTTCTTGCTTTGTACGTGTGCCATGGCCCGCTACAATGTCCGTGGGAGCAAGTTCCATGCTGACCCTTCGACAAAGTGCCGAAGAGCGCGGGGTTGTGAAGCGCATGCGTCATCGGCAATCCGCTCATCTCGGTTGATGCAGAGCGAATACCCCGCGAGACTGTTCTGCTGAATCAGTTCTCCCGCCTGCTCGGGGTGAACTACATGCGACGGCCGCACGTTCTTCTCACGCCCGCTCATTCGGCTCACTCGGTCGGTTTCGGTTGCAGGTCGAGACGGTCGAACCGGACGACGAAGTTCCGGTCGGCGAGCGTGCCGGCTTTGCCCGCCAGCGCCATCCGCTCGAACGTCTCACGCGTTATGGCCGACCATTCCAGGCATCTCGCGTCGTCGGGAATGCAGAAGTTGTGCATGTAACCGCCGGTGAAGACGCGGGTGATGGCGTAGCCGCACGGATAATCGCTTGCCGATGCCGTCTCGACGTACGGCAGGTTCCCTGTTTGCGCGGCCCAATACCCGACGAAGTTGCGGTGGACGTGCCCGGCAAATACGCCCGCGACACGGCCATGCTCCGAGAAGAGTTGGGCCAGCCGGCGGGCCTGCGGTTCGGGCACATCCTGGAGACGGCCGGTCGCAAACTTCAACGCCCGGGCCGCTGAGCGGCCGCCCATCTTCTGCAGCAGGCTGCTGCCTGCCTTGATGGCATGGTTCGAGAGCGCATCGTCCGACGAGCGGGCTAGAACCGGTTGAATGGGCCGGTGCAGAAAAACAAACGTCCACATCTCGCGATGCTTCTGGAGATCCTCGGCGAGCCAGCGAACCTGATCCTCGCGTGCCTGATTCGGGCCTCCCAACAGCGGCTCCGTATCCAGAATGACGAAGTGGTATCCTTCATGGTCGAAGCTGTACCACGGGTGTTGCAGGCCGAATGTCCGTATCAGTTGCTCCGGCCGGTCGTGATTGCCTCGAACGACATAGCATGGGGCAGTTAATTGGCCCAGCACGTCGCGGGCGATCCGAAACTCGCTTGCGTCCAGGCCATGCGTCACATCGCCTTTGACGATGGTGAACGCACACATTGCCGAGTTGATCTCGCCGATTGCCGGCTCAATGGCCACCTGCCAAAGCGGAACCTGCGGTTCCCGCCAACTCACACCGGGGAACTCGATTCGTCCGCCCGCAAGCGTGACACGCCCCACGATCTCCCGGCCGAAGTGCGTATCCGTGAGCGTGGCGAAGGCGAACAACTCGCGCCCGGGCGGCGGCGTCAACGTGGTGAACGACTGGTTCGCCGGAGCCTCGCCCGATTCGTCCGCACGTTGGCAAACAAAGTAGTACTTCGTGCCCGGTTGCAGGCCAGTTAAACGGCACTGATGGAAGCGGCGGGGGCCGCCGGCTTCACGCGCGATATGGTCGAGGCGGTCTCGCTTCGTGCCGAAGCGGACGATCCCGTCTTCCGGCTGGGCCGTTTCCCAGGTGATGGCGGCCATCGTGTCCGTCACGGTCATGACCTCGATTCGCCGCATCACCGGTTCGGATATCGTGGCATCAGCTTCGAAGGTCACCTGGGTGCCACGCACCGAGGCCGGCCGACCGATCGGAATGACCGAGGCAAGAACGACGATCGTGATCCGGTGAGCGCTCACTCCGGTTTCCTCCAGCTGGGGCGATGGGGCCTGCCATTGTACTGTCTGTCCGGCTGTAGTATGAATGTGGCGGATTTCAGGCCGCCCCGACACTGGGGATTTCGGTTGACCCATGTGTTCCACATTCTCAGATCAGAAGGACATCGACGGGGCTCTGGCAAACCACGCAGAACAGGCTCCGGCGGGTCTATGGGCTCGCCTCAATGGTCGCAGCAGGAAGTGCTCGATCTGATCGGCAGCCGTCCGCCGGATTTCGACCCTGGCATGTCGTACAGCTACAGCAACGGGGGATATTACCTGCTCGGCGTCATCGTCGAACGGGCGACCAAACGCGCGTTTCAAGATCTGCTCGAGGAGTATTTTCTGAACCGCAAAGGCCTCGTGAACACGGAGATCATTGCTGGTTCGACCTCCGGTTCACCCACCCATTTCTACTCCATCCCGGAGCCGGACAGCGAGCTCACCGATGTGACACGCTGGGACTGGTCTTGGGACTGGACGTCGGGAGCCGGCGTGACCACCGTCGGTGACATGCTTCAGTTTCTCGATCTGCTGTTCGTCGAGGGCCTGCTGTCGCCCGGATCCATGCAGGAGATGACGACGGTTACCAGTCCGGCGAACCGGTACGGATTCGGCATGAACATCAAGACCTACCAGGACAAGGTCCTGTACACCCACTGGGGAGCGGGTGCTGGTACCCTCTGCGCCTGGGTGTACCTGCCCGACATTCAGTCCGGCCTGTTCGTCGCCGTCAATCGTCTCGACATGGCCGATCCGCTGACCCCTGCTTATGCGTTCCAGGAGGTCATCGATCGCGCGTGCGATCTACTGATTTCGCGGGCGCAGCAGATCGCCGAAGCCGACTGATCGGCGGTCCTGGCGCTGGTTCTCGGGCCGTCCGCCGGGCTTCGGCCGTCCGCCCGCATCCGTTGTATCTCGCTGGAAACCCTGCTTCGGCGGGCCGATTGGGGCCCGCCGACTGGATTCACAACCCCGCTTTTTGTATGAATATGAACCGGTCCGGGGCCGCTCCGGCGCGGGGGTGGCTTTCGGCAGCCGATGCGTTCTACATTCCCAAGACCGGACAACGCCAGCGGGGATCTGTCAAGCCACGCTGAACACCAGGAATCCGGCGAGTCCGCGGACTCGCCCCACGAAAGGCGGAAGGACCATCATGGCCAAGAAGACGATTGCAGACGTGGATGTCAAGGGCAAACGCGTCCTCATGCGGGTGGACTTCAACGTTCCCCAGGACGACAAGGGCAACATCACCGACGACAACCGGATCGTCAAAGCCCTGCCCAGCATCCAGCACGTGATCAACAACGGCGGCAAGCTCATCCTCATGAGCCACCTGGGCCGGCCCGAGGGCAAGGATCGCGCCGCCGACGCCCGCTACACCATCAAGCCCGCCGCCGATCGCCTCAGCCAGTTGCTGGGCAAGCCGGTCAAGTTTGCGAGCGAGGCCGTCGGCCCCGTGGCCGAGAAGGCCGTCGCCGAACTGAAGGACGGCGATGTGCTCATGCTCGAGAACGTGCGGTTCTACGAGGCCGAGCAGATCAAGGACAAGAAGGCCAAGGATGATCCGAGCCTCAAGGCCAAAAAGGAGGAGTTCGCCAAGCAGTTGGCCGCTTTCGGCGATATTTACGTCAATGACGCGTTCGGTACCTGCCATCGCGACAACGCCAGCATGCTGACCGTCCCGCAGCAGATGGCCGGCAAGCCCAAGGTCGTCGGCTTCCTTGTCGAGAAGGAACTGCAGTACCTGGGCGAGGCGCTGAACAATCCCAAGCGGCCGTTCGTGGCCATCCTGGGCGGCAAGAAGGTCTCCGACAAGATCGGCGTCATCGAGGCGTTGCTCGGCAAGTGCGACACCGTTCTCATCGGTGGCGCCATGCAGTACACCTTCATGCTTGCTCAGGGCAAGAAGGTTGGCGGCAGCCTGGTCGAGCCCGACAAGGTGGATGAAGCCAAGCGTCTGCTCCAGTTGGGTGGGTCCAAGCTCAAGCTGCCCGTGGACGTGACCACGGCGGCGAAGCTCGAGGCCGGCGTGGCCACGCAGGTCGCCGAGGGCGACATTCCTGACGGCATGCAGGGCTTCGACATCGGCCCCAAGACCGTAGCCGAGTACAAGAAGATCATCGCCGGGGCCAAGACGGTGGCCTGGAACGGCCCCATGGGCGTCTTCGAGGTTCCGCCGTTCGACAAGGGCACCAACGAGATCGCCCAGGCTCTCGTCGAGGCGACCCGGAACGGCGCGATTACCGTCATCGGCGGCGGCGACAGCGCCTCGGCCATCGAAAAGGCCGGCCTGAGCGATAAGGTCAGTCACGTCAGCACTGGCGGCGGCGCCAGCCTCGAGTTCATGGAGGGCAAGCCCTTCAAGGCCGTCGAAGTGCTCGACGACAAATAATTGGCGCCTACCTCAGCAGTCGACACCAGCGAGCGGCGGGGCTTGACCCCGCCGCTTCTGTTCAAACGCAGTGTGCTCTCCTCTTGATACCCCCGGATCGGGTCCACCTCCGCCGTTTTGCTTCGCGGTGAGTTCGCGTTCCTCTCGTGAAAACCGGGGGCGCGGCTCGATTCGTGGGGCTTTTGCGGGTATCTTGATCGCTATGACCGACTGGCGACTCGCATCTCCGCGGATTCGGATGGCTCCCTCGCTGCTGGCGGCGGACTTTGCCCGGCTGATCGACGACGTGTCGAAGGTCGAGGCGGCCGGCTGCGAGATTTTGCACCTGGACATCATGGACGGGCACTTCGTGCCCAACATCAGCTTCGGCGTGCCGGTGATCGAGAAGTTGCGGCCCGTGTCGAAGATGTTCTTCGACACACATCTCATGATCACCGACCCCATCAAGTATGCCGAGCCGTTCGTCAAGGCGGGCTCGGATCTGCTGACCTTCCACATCGAGGTGACCAACGAGCCGAGGCGGGTGATAGAACACATCCGCTCGCTGGGGGCGAACGTGGCGGTCTGCCTCAACCCGGACACGCCGCCGGCGGCCATCGAGTCCATCGTGAGCGAGGTGGACATGGTCCTGGTCATGAGCGTCTGGCCGGGCTTCGGCGGGCAGAAGTTCATGCCTAGCGCTGTGGACAAGCTTCGGCAGGTCCGGGCCATGCTGCGGCCGGACCAGCGACTGGAGGTGGACGGCGGCATCGCCCCGGCGACGATCGCGGATTGTGCCCGTGCGGGAGCCGACACGCTGGTGGCCGGCTCGGCGGTGTTCGGACAGCCCGACCCGGCGGGGGCCATGCACGAGTTGCAGCGTCTGGCCGAGGCCGCTTGCCGTTGAAGACGCCCGCTGCCGAGCGAACCAACGGGGCATGGGGCGAACCTTGACCGGACTTCTGGGCCGACTTTAGAATACCCCCGCCTGGCGGAGTCCACGGCAGGACATGCAACCGATCCTGCGGCGAGACCGCTCAGTGCCGATTGTCAACGCGTTTGTGGCTACAGGCCCAACCTGCGGGGCACGGTGACGCCCGGAGAACTCTGCCCAGCCTTAACGTTCTCGATAGCCAGGGCTTACGACAAGAATAAGGACAAGCTTATGTTTGGATATCGTGGCGCGTCTGGCCTGGTGGTTGCGGCGACTGTCCTGCTCGTCTCATCGTTTCCGTTACTGACGGGCCAGGGTTGCGCCGGTAACGGCGTGGAGGCCATCCCGGGCGGGCTCTATGAAAACACGACCGGTAACCAAGGTCCCAGCTTCCGGTTTACCGCCCCGGTCGGAACCGTCCAGGCCGAAATCGGCGACGTGGTCTTCATCTCCTGGACCGACAGCGATCCCGACGACGACGCCCAGATCTCGATCTTGCTCGACCCTGACGCGCAGCCCACCAATGGTAATGAGGTTCCGGTCGCCACGGGCATCTCCGAAGACGACCCGACCAACTCCTTGTCGCTGGACACGGGTGCCTACGGGTTGCAACCGGGCAGCTATCGCATCATCGCCCGCATCAATGACGGCGTGAACCCCGAGGTGATGGCGGCGGCGACCGGCCAACTCAATCTTTTCAAGCCCGGCACGGTCCCGGGTAACGTGTCACCGACCATTGTGGTTGCCGAGCCTGCGCGCTCGATCAGTGCCTCCGAAGGTACATCGGTGACCATCACGTATTGCGGCAACGACCGGGACGGCGGTGAAGGCGGGATCGTCGCCGACGTTCTCATCGTGCTCGACCAGGACAAAGATCCGCTGAACGACCTTTTCGGCGAGATCGACTACAGGAGCTCGGAAGGATCGCAGCTGCTGGCCGAGATCTGCGCCGGCGATCTGCCGACCGTCGTCAACGGGGCAGTTCTGCTGGCTTGTGCCAAGGACGACAAATGCACAGATCCCGTTAACGGGACGAACTTCGAGTTCGTGGTCGACGCCACACGGATTCCTCAGCCCCTGGGCGGCGAGCCTTACAAAGTCCGCGTCAGCATGTGGGATCACACCAACCCTCCTGTTCACGCGTATGCGAGCGGCACGTTCAGTTTGACCGGCCTGGCATCGGGTGTGGTGGACTTGGGTGAGGTTGGCCGCACGACAGCCGGCGCCCGACTGCTCGGCTTCGATACCGGCGGCCGCCTGGGATACACCGGCACTTCGCTCGGCGATTTCGACGGCGACGGCGCTGACGATTTCATCGTGGTCGCCCGGTGGGGCCGCCCGTTCGAACGCGGGAACGTAGGCTCGGCCTATCTCGTGTACGGCATGCCGGGCCAACGCTTCGGTGGCGACGTGCACATGAACAGCTTCGGGACCGAGTATCGGGGATGCTCATTTGCCAGCGGACATGCCGGTCCGTGGTACAAGTACTCCTACTATTACGGTGGCAATAGTTCGACGGAGACGGTGACCGACGGAATCGTCGCCGTCTCGACGATCGAGGATCTCTCCGGTGACGGACGGCCCGAAATCCTGTTCGGCCTGCCTTACGCCGAAGGTTGGTGGGACTACCACGACGACGATCCTTGCGATGAGGACGGTCGCTGCTACGACGACGGCATGCCCAACCCGCTCATGACCGAGGAAGGTAACGACGACATAGGGGCGTGGGACTACCGCGAAGGGTGGGTGACCGAAACGATCGACGACGTTGAGTACCAGTATCCCTGTTCGAACGACGGCGACCTCTTCAACAACACGCCCTTGAATCAGGGCTACATCATCTATCTGCCCAGCCAGAACCAGATGGAGGACAATGTCCTGGACATCTCGCTCGCCGGGCAGTTCGATCCGGACCCCATCACGACGGACGAAGGCACTTCCATGGGCAGTGGTGCGGTGCCTCAGGGCGCCCGGCTGCGCGGGGCGTGGTTCTCGTGGGGCCAGTTGGGTCAGAGGGGCTGGGAGCTGGACTTCTACAACCAGTTCGGCCGAACGCTCGGTTCCATGCCGGATCTCAGCTCCGGCGGGGTGGATCCGCGCCGTGACGGACGTTCCGAGCTTCTCATCTCGTTGCCCAACAGCTACCAGAAGCGCGGATCGATCCTGCTCACCTGGGGGATCGATCTGGTCGGGTACGTCGACCAGGAGGTCAAGTCGCTCCCGGATTACCGCAAGACCAATACCGATCCGTGCTACCGTTCGGTGTGGTATCCGCCGTCGCGAGAGATCTATGGCGCGGCGCCAGGTGATGAGTTCGGTTATGGCAACCGTGCGGGTGACATCAACCGCGACGGGCATCAGGATATTCTCGCCGGTGCCCCCGGTGCCGATCACGATGGTGCGGTGGATGCGGGCACGGTCTACGTGATCTACGGCCGGCTCGATTTCGGCAACCTGGACCTGAGTCAGGCCGTCGATCCCAACGATCCGAACCGCCTGTACATCCCGCGTCTCGAGATTCGCGGGACGAACACCGGCGATCGGTTCGGTGAAATCCACACCATGCTGGGGGATGCGGACAAGGACGGACGCGATGACTTCGCCTTTGCCTCGCCGCTGGCCGACGGGCCCGGTGGGGCGGACTGCGGATTCATCGGCATCGTCTTCGGCGATCCCAAGCTGACCGGTGAGAACATCTTTTACGTCAGCGACGTTGGGAGCAAGAAGCTTCGCGGCTGTGCCATTTACGGTTCGCAGCGCGGCGGGCACGCGGGGCATTCCATCGCGAACGTCGGCGACTTCAACGGCGATGGCTACACTGACTTGCTCATCTGTGCCCCCAACGAGGTGCGTTCCATCCGCGGCCAGAACCGTCGCGGCGTGGCGTACCTGGTGTTCGGCGGACTGCATCTGGATCTCTCGAACAACCCGAACCGGGCCTACTACTCGTTGAGCGAAGTCGGTACGGAGGCGTTGCCGGGCATCGTCTTTGTGAGCCCCTACGCCCAGGCTTCCGCCGACGAGGCCACCATCGACTGGGTCGGCGCTGCCGGCGACGTGGATGGCGACGGGTTCGCTGACATCCTCCTCGGCGTGAGCGAAGCCGATTTCGTCAACCCGCTCGACCCCACCCAGCGACGAAACGACGCCGGCGAGGTCTACCTCGTGTATGGCAACAACTCCGGCACCAATGTCGTGAACCGGTGATCGCCGTACACCCGCTCCTGATAGATTGACTGCCGGCCCCCGACCCACGGGGGCCGGCTTTTTTATGGAACGCGGCCTGACCTGGCGGCCCGAATCGATTATGTTCTTGGCATGAACCTCGTTCTGGTCGGATATCGAGGCAGCGGCAAAACGACCGTCGGCCGTGCGCTGGCTGAGCGACTGGGTTGGCCCTTTCTGGACACGGACCAGCTCATCGAGCAGCGGATGGGCAAGACCATCCGGGAGATCTACGCCGATCGCGGCGAGCCGGGCTTCCGGGAACTCGAGGCCGAGGTCGTCGCCGAGGCGGCGCGGCTGGACCGTCACGTGATCAGTACCGGAGGGGGCGTGGTGCTGCGCGAAGACAACGTCCGCGCCCTGCGAGCCACGGGCCAGCTCATCTACTTGACTGCTCCGCCCGAGATCCTCTGGCACCGCATCTACGGCGACGCCCACCGGCACGTGACTCGGCTGCCCATGGACCCCAAGACCGGGCTCCAACAGGTCCGGAACGCACTCATCGAGCGAGACCCTATCTATCGGCAGGCATCGCACTGGATCGTGGATACCCACGGATGCGACATCGAGAGCGTGCTGAATCGTGTGCTCTGGCTCACGGGTTTGACCACCGCATAGACTCGTTCCGCTGACGTCAGCCGTTTTGAACCACAGATGGCATTGACGACCACAGATGAAGTGAAGATTCGTCGTGTCTTCCGCCTTCAAGAAAACGAACCACAGGGGGCACAGAGGAGCACAGTGGTCGGCAGATCGGGCTCTCTCCTCTGTGTCCCTCTGCGTCCTCTGTGGTTAGTTTATTCGAAGATGCGAGCTGCCATTATTTCGCAGCTTCGTGCAGATGGTCCGGCTCATGGTGGTCAGGTCTTCCTTGACTCTTGCTTCAGGTCTGAAGCCTCAAGCCTCAGGTCCCAGGCCTTCTTCCCTCACGCCGTAGCGCCCTTTCTGATCGTCTTTTCGGCGGCACACCGGCTGACCGGTCGATCGACGCGTTCATATGATGCGTGATGAAACGCGCGTCGGCAGCGTGAGTCGGCGTGGACGGCCCAAAGGAGTCGCAAGACAGAAAGGAAGTGGTGTATGAAGACGAAGCTGGCGGCAACGCTCGGCGTGATCGCATTGGTGGTTCCGTTTGTACTCGCGCAGCAGGCAACCGAGGAGCGCGAAACGGGGCGGGAGCAGGATCGGCCGTTGTTACAACCGCGGCAGCCCGGTCAGACCGGCCAGACGGGGCAAGCCGGCCGGATCGGCGCGGGGCGCGAGAAGGACATCGACCAGTCCTATCTCAAGCACCAGATCCAAAACAACCTGTTCGAGGAACAGGCGGCCAAGCTGGTGGCCGAGAAAGCGCCCGATGACAGCGTCAAGCAGTTCGCTCAACGCCTGCAGGAGGAACATCGCGAGAACAACCAGCAGCTCAAGCAGATCGCCCAGCAAAAGCAAATGCAGGTGCCCACACAGATGGCTCAGTGGCAGCAGAGCCTCCTCCAGGAGATGCAGCAACTGGATCCCGAAACGCTCCAGCGGGAGTTTTTGTTCGGCACCGTCGCGTGTCATCACCGGAACGTCCTGACCAACAAGTTCGCCGCTCAGAAGTGCCAGGACAACGACGTCAAACAGTTCGCCGCACGGACGCTGCCCACGCTGCAGCAGCATCTGCAACAGGCCAACCGTCTGACGCAGCAGGTCACCGGCATCAGCCCGGAGGCCCCCGGCGTGGCTGGACGCTGATTTTTCACGTTTCGTTTCTCGAGTTCTGAATGCGAGGAGGTTGATCCACCGGGTCAACCTCCTCGTTTCGCATCCGCGCTTGGCCGGACCCATCGGCCGGCCGCGGGCCTCGGTTCCTGCTCCTGGGTCCGCCTGTGGCTGACAATCCGCCGCGTCGCCGCTATTCTGGTGCATGACGAGTTCGGGTTCGAACCTGTTTTCACGAGAGGACGTCATGTACCTGTACTGCGGGCAGTCCCGGCTGCACGGCCCGGTCGATATCCCGGGGTCGAAATCCCACACCATCCGAGCGGTCACGTTCTGCTCGCTCGCCGACGGTGAAAGCACCATCCGCGAGCCGCTCAGCTCGGCCGACACGCAGGCTGCCGTGGACACCTGGCGCGCCCTGGGAGCGGAGATCGAGGTCGAGCCCGGCCTCTGGCGCGTTCGCGGCACCGGCGGCGAGCCGGCGACGCCGGGCGATTTTATTGACGTGAAGAACTCGGGTACGACGCTGCGGCTTGCGGTCGGAGCGGCGGCTCTGCTGCGCGAAGGCTACGCCGGCTTCACCGGCGACCATCAGATCCGTCGCCGGCCGATCGGTCCGCTGGCGTGCTCGCTGAACGATCTTGGGGCGAAAGTCTTCCTCATGCGGAACAACGGGTGCCCGCCGTTGGTGGTGGGGGGGCGCCTCCGCGGCGGGCGCACGAGCATCGAGGCCGTCACCAGTCAATACCTGAGCAGTCTGCTCATCTGCACGCCGCTGGCCGACGGCGACAGCGTCATCGACGTCCCTCTGCTCAACGAGCAACCCTACGTCCACATCACGCTGGACTGGCTCGCCCGCATGGGAGCCGTGCTCGAACGCGACGAACTGCGGCAGTTCCGCGTGCCCGGACGCCAGCGCTATCGGGCGACCGACGTGCGAGTGGCGGCGGACTTCTCCTCGGCCACGTTCTTCCTGGCCGCCGGTGCCCTGGGCGACAATGACGTGCTCGTCCGCGGCTTGGACATGAACGATCCACAGGGCGACAAAGCCGTCGTCGAGTACCTGCAACGCATGGGCGCGAGCGTGGAGTTCCTGCCCGAGGGCATTCGCGTCCGCCCCGGCACGCTGACCGGTTGTGAAATCGACATGAACGCCACGCCTGACGCTCTGCCCATGATGGCGGTGGTCGGCTGCTTCGCGCGAGGTACGACCCGGCTGGTCAACGTGCCCCAGGCCCGCCTGAAGGAGACGGATCGCATCGCGGTCATGGCGGCCGAGCTGGGGAAGATGGGGGCGCGAATCAAGGAGTTGCCCGACGGATTGATCATCGAGCAGAGCGATTTGCGGCCCGCCGCGGTCAGCGGGCATGACGATCATCGGGTGGTCATGGCGCTGGCTGTTGCCGGGTGCTGCATCCCGAGCGGCACGCGCATCGATACCGCCGAGGCCATGTCGGTCACGTTCCCGACGTTCGTCGAATGCCTGACCGGCCTGGGCGGCGACGTTCGGCTGGAGGGGACTGCCCGATCATGACGTCCCAGCAGGCCGGCACGACCGAACTCATCCTCATCCGGCACGGCGAGACGGTCTGGAATCGCGAGGGACGCTGGCAAGGGCACCTCGATAGCGAGCTCACGCCCGTCGGTCTGCGGCAGGCCGAGGCCGTCGCTCGTCGGCTGGCCCGAGTGGACTTCGTCGCGCTGTACAGCAGCGACCTGGGCCGGGCCAGGCGGACGGCGGAATGTATCGCCGCCGCGAGTGGCCGGCCGTTGCAGACCGATTCCGGCCTGCGTGAACGAGCGCTCGGCGTGTTTCAGGGGCTCAGGCTCGACAAGATCCACCAACGCTTTCCGCACGAGTTCGAACGCTTTCGGCGGCGCGACCCCGATCACGTCATTCCTGAGGGCGAGAGCCTTCGCGACAAACACGAACGAGCCGTCGCATGTCTCGAGCGCATCGCCCGGACGCACGCCGGCAATCGTGTCGTTATTGTGACACATGGCGGCGTGCTCGACAGTGCTTTTCGACTGGCCCTGGAGTTGCCGTTGTCAATTCCGCGAAGATGGGTGCTCTACAACGGCAGCCTCAATACGTTCTTCCGGGACGACAACGGCTGGAGCCTGGGCACCTGGGGCGACATCAGCCACCTCGACCACGCCGGTACGCTGGACGACTACTGAGACGGGGGGCGGGCGTCCCGCCCGCCTCGCAGGCGGGCAAGATGCCCGCCCCCCAAGAGGGCAAGATGTTGGGACCCTCGATGCGTGGCCGGTCAGCGGGTGGTGAACGAGTAGAGACGCCCCGGCGGTTGAACGGTGAAACGCAGGCGCGGCGTCTTGCCGGCGGCGAGCGAGCCTGCCGACCGGCCATTGAACTTCACGACGTGTTCGAGCGAATCGCCCTGAATCTCGGCCTTGCCGACCACGTCGCCGGCGGAATCGAGCAACTCGACGGTGACCGGCCCGACGGCGTTAACCAGCAGATCGTCGCCTTTCAGCTCGAGCGGGCAAGTGGTGACACTACCCTCGTCGATTGAGACGAACCCGTCCGGCCGCAGACGCGCCCGGAAGATGCCGCCCCCCATCAGCCGCTCGCCGCGCGGGTGATTCTTGCCCCACGATGAAGCGCTGTAGTAGAAGATCAATTCGTTGCCGATTCGCAGCGGAGGCGTGCTGAAATCGCTGATGTAACCGCCGTCGTTTCGGCCGCCGTTGCCGCCTTCCGGGCCGTTGGGGATAAACACTTCGGGCACGCCGCTGTCGTTCAAGTAGGGTACTTTGCTCCAGTTCAACGCGTCGCGGCTGACCACCAGCTTCAGGAACGCACAACCGGCCGACGAATGGGGATAGTTGCCGCGCGGGTGGAAGATCTTGAGCGTTCCCAGCCACAACGGACCGTAACGCCAGGCCGTGCTCGCGTAGTACTCGTCGAACTCGGTATCGCCGTTACGGTAGTCATTGGGCGGCAGCAGAGCGATCCGCTCGATCCGATCGGTGTCCACCGGCTCGTCGAGCCGATCGAGCCACAGATACGCACGGCTGCGGTGATTGTTGCCCGCCTTGTAGCCGTCGTGATTGAAGAACTTGAAGATACCCAGGTACTTGCCGGTCTGTTCGTCGTAGGAGAAGAGCGTCACGTCGCCGGGGCCGCGGACGATCTTGCCGTCCTGGTGGATCTCGCGGCAGCTCGTGTCGCCGGGGCCGGCGAATCCATTGACCACCTGGCGGCCGCGCTCCCAGGTCTTGCCGTCTCGGGACTGGACATAGAAGATGCCTTCCAGATCGTTGCCCCAGTTGGCGAACCAGGCCCAGCCCTTGTAGGGGTACTGGTCATCCGCCCGGTCGTACATGCACGAGAACAAGTCGATCTCGCGATTACCGGCAGCGTTGATGGCCTTATCGCGTGGCACATCGCCGAGATCGGTGTCGAGGTGGACCGGATCGAGCTCGCCCCAGTTCATGCCGTCCGACGACAGTACCCGATACATCTGCCGTGACGGGAATTCCTGGACGAACATCACGTACTGCTTGAGCCGGGTGTCAAACACAATGCTGCCGTACGCGAGGAGACTGGTGTTGGGCGGCGAAGCGATGATCGGCTCCTGGCCGCCGTGGTCCTTGATGGGCTGGTGGAGCGTGCGGATCGGTCCCTGTTCCGATTCGATGATCGCGTTGTCGATGAATAACTGCGGCACACCCGGCTGCACGACAATCGGTTTGTCTGTCGCTGCGCGCGATGACGTCGTCGAGAGGGCCGCCATCACGATCGCGATCGCCCCAATTTTCGAGATGCGTGCTCGCGTCATGCCAATCTCCGGAATGGACGGGATTCGGGAATCGGAACAATATTTCCGAGCGTCAGTTAGCGTTCGGATGCCCGCGTGCGAGCATTGACGCCAGTCGCCGCATAGTCTACAAAGTTGGGAATTATGCGTCAACAAAGCGGTCCGATTCCGGACGAGGGCGCGAGGCAATGCGTGCAATCGCAAGGAGAACGACATGGTGTGCAGCACTGGGCGTGTGATAGGTTTTGTAGCCCTCTCGGCAATTGCCGCGGAGTGCACGATCGCCTTGGCCTCGCCGCCGCCGGCACCGGCAGCCGAAGATTGGCGCAATCTCCGTAACGGCATCGTCCTGCCGGATGAGGGCTACTGCGACCAGCCCTACGTCGTTATCACGCACGACGGTAACTGGCTGTGCACCATGACCACCGGCAAAGGCATCGAAGGGCAGCGCGGCCAACACGTGGTCGCCACCATCAGCACGGACCGGGGCAAGACCTGGTCGCCGCTGATCGACATCGAACCCGCCGATGGCCCCGAAGCGTCGTGGGCCATGCCTCTGCTCACGCCCAGCGGCCGCGTTTATGTCTTCTATGACTACAACGGCGATCGCATAAACACGCTGGGCGATCGCAAGGACATCCGCGCCGACATGCTCGGCTGGTACGTGTACAAGTACTCCGACGACCACGGTCGAACCTGGTCCAAGGAGCGTTATCGTCTGCCCGTGCGCATGACGCCCTGTGATTACGAGAACGACTTTCAGGGCAAGGTGCAGATGCTCTGGGGCATCGGCAAGCCGGTGATTGCGGGCGATTCGGTGATCTTCGGCTTCAGCAAGATCTGCAAGTACCTCATCGAACGTTCGGAGGGCTGGTTCTTTCGCTCGGACAACATCTTGACCGAGTCGGATCCGGCCAAAATCGAGTGGCAAATGCTGCCGGAGGGCGACATCGGCTTGCGGTCGCCGACAGGCGGCCCCATCGCTGAGGAGCAGAACCTGGTCGTGCTGAGCGACGGCACGTTGTACACCATGTACCGCACGGTCGAAGGCCATCCCTGCCACGCCTACAGCTTCGACGGCGGCCGGACGTGGACGCCGCCCGAGTTTGCGACGTACACGCCGGGCGGACAACGCATCAAGCATCCGCGAGCCTGCCCGCGTCTGTGGAAGACGCAAAACGGCAAGTATCTCTTCTGGTTCCACAATAACGGTGGCAAAGATTACGAACGTCGCAACCCGGCCTGGATCAGCGGCGGCATCGAACGCGACGGTCGCATCCACTGGTCGCAGCCCGAGATCCTGCTGTACGACCCTGAGCCGACGGTTCGCACGAGCTATCCGGACCTGATCGAGGACCAGGGTCGCTACTGGGTGACCGAAACGCAGAAGGAAGTCGCCCGGATTCACGAGATCGACGCTTCGCTGCTGGAGGGGATGTGGAATCAGGGCACGGTCAAGACGTTGACTCAGCAGGGATTGGCCGTCAGTGCCACGAGCGAACAGATCGCCTCCGGCAAGCTGGCGATGCCTAAGATTCCGCTGTTGCGCGGCGTGGCCGGCCTGACCGTCGAGTTGCGCTTCGCGTTGAATGACATTTCCGCGGGCCAGGTTCTGCTGGATTCGCGCGATGCGACAGGCAAGGGCTTCGTGGTGAAGACCGCCGATGCGGCTGCACTGCGCATCGAATTGAGCGACGGTAGCACGACCGCGTTCTGGGACAGCGATCCCGGCACGATTCAAACCGGCCGAACGCATCATGTCGCGATCATTGTCGATGCCGGTCCGCGAATCATCAGCTACGTGATCGACGGCAAGCTCTGCGACGGCGGCGATGCACGGCCCTACGGCTGGGGCCGCTTCAGTCCGCACCTGCTGGACATCAACGGCGACAAGGAGGTTCGCGTCGGCCCGACCCTGAAGCAGGCCGCCAAGGCCATCCGGATCTACACCCGCGCGCTCCGCACGTCGGAGGCGATCGCCAATTATCTTTCGGGGGAGTGAGAGGAGCTGTGAGCTATGAGCTGTGAGCCGGAGAATGCACTGGGGGCGGATCCGTGCCGACTTCGGGTTTCGCGAGAGAGGAGCGGATTGACGGTGGAATGAGACGGCGGGGTCAAGCCCCGCCGCTCGCTGGCTCATAGCTCAAAGCCCATAGCTCATAGCTTCTGTAGTTCACGCGTGCAGTTCGACGATATCTCGGTCGTGCAACACGTGCGAGGTGTGCACCTGCTGGCCCGAGTGGCTCGAACTGCCCCAGACTCGCGCGAACTTGAGATTCTCGGCGAGGTCTTTGTGGATCATCCGCGCCAGCTCGCCCACCGTGCTGTTAGTGGGCAGCACGAACGGTTTTTCCTTGTCTGCCGGCTTGCCCGGTTCCTTGGCGTAGATCCGCACGACGTCCAGCATGATGAAGAGCCGATGCATCATCTCGGCCAGCCCCTCGCCCGTCGCCGCCGAAACAGCCAACATCTCCGGATATTTGGGACCCAGTTCCTGAAGTACGGCAAACGTGTCCATGGCACCGGGCAGGTCGCACTTGTTGCACACGATCAGCCCTTTCGGGCCGACTCGCATGTAGTCGCCTTCGTCCTCCTCATCCGGCGGATCGAACGTGATCTCGTGCCGGGCCAGGGCGGCGATGAGCGCTTCGAGATCCTCCAGCACGCTCGGCAAGCCGAGATCCGCCACCAACAGCACGATGTGCGTGTGCCGGATCGCGTTGATCAGCGCGGGCAGGAGACTTTCGGGAGCGACGGGCGGCAGGTCCACCAGCTCGATGGGCACATCCTCGTGGTAGGCCATGCCCGGCGTGGGCAGGGCGGTGCCGTACGGAAAGTCCGTGATCTTGACCGGGGCCTTGGTGAGCCGTCCGACGATGGACGACTTGCCGCAGTTGGGCAAGCCCAGCAGCAGGGCTTGCCCGGCCCCTTGGGGAGGCAGGCTGTACGGATCCACGCCCGCGCCGCTCTTTTTGGCGGCTCGCTGCTGGCCGGCTTCCTTGAGCTCCTTGATCTTGCGCTTGAGGTCGGCCTGCTTCTTCTCGCTGGCCTTGTGCTTGGGGATGGTCCGCAGCATCTCCTCCAGCGCGGCCAGCTTCTCCGCCGGCGTGCGGGCCTGGCGATACTTGCGGTCCGCCTCGAAGTATTCCGGGGTGAGGTTTAGCGCCATGGCGACGGATTATACCACGGGCGGGGAGAGAAAAAGATGATGCGGCGACGGGGCGACACAGTGACGCGGCGAGAGGATGAAGATGAAGAGACGCCGGTTATCGTATGGCCCAGACGCCGGGGCGCGGGGCGTGACGGCGGAGGGATCGTTGGAGCTGCAGGAGGCGGATCTTGGCGAGCAAGGCGGTGGCCGCTCCGGTGAGCGTCAGTGCCGTCAACATGCTTGTGACCGCCACGCCGTCGGAGCTGGCCGACAGCGCTGCCGTGACCAACATCACGACCAGACCCACGTGGAACAGCATTCGAAAGCGGGTCACTCGCTCCTGCATGGGGCCGTCCTCCACGGCGTACAGGCTTTCCTTCGGGATGTATCGACCCGATGACGGGAAAAACTTCAGAGTGCCACGGTTTTTATAGCGCCCGGCGGGACTGGGGGCGAGTCGGATTGAAAGAGGGACGGGTTACGGTCGCATGATCCCGGACCGGGATCGGAGAAACGGGCGCGGCGAGGTCAAGGACCGGGATGGAAGAAATGGGCACGGCGCAAAGAGACGGCGGGGACAAGCCCCGCCGCTCGCTTGGTCTTCTCAATTGGGGGCGAATGCCCTAGTTGGCTTTGCCGCGGTTGAAGAGGATATAGGCGCCGGTCTTGCCCGCCACCGCGATGTCCAGTCGGCCGTCGCCGTCGAGGTCGGCGGTGCGGATCTGCATGCCCGTGCCCACGCCGTCATCGAAGCTGATGGTGTCGCGGGTGAACGTGCGGGATGCCGGATCCCAGATGAAGCGGAACAGGCACATCGGTTCGGCTGAGCCGGGGTCGCCGTCGCCGTGGCCGCGCCATCGCTTGCCGGTGATCATCTCGAACTTGCCGTCTCCGTCGAGGTCGGCCCAGGTCAGGCAGTGGCTTTGCGAGAAGCTGTTGTCGATCTCGTGTTTGATCCAGGTAGGCTCACCATTTTCGGCCGGACCCTGCTCGAGCCAGATGATGCCGTAATCATGACCCTTGCCCATGATGATGTCGTTCTTGCCATCACCCGTAAGATCCAGGATCAGACCCGGCAGACTGGAGTGATCGAGGGAAATCGGCATCGAGTGGAACTTCCAGGGCGTTCGGAACGGCCGCCGGGCCGGCTGCTCGAACCAGCCCTTGGGCACGAGGATGTCGGGCTTCTTGTCGCCGTTGATGTCGCCGACGGCAATGCCGTGACCCGTGCCGGGCCCGCCGAGATGAACGACCGTGAACCTGGGCTCCTTGCCGGGCCGCATGCGGATGACGGTCATTGGCTTGTCGCGATCCCAACTGTTGACGATGATCTCCGGCGCTCCGCGGCCGTCGAGGTCCAGCAGGAGCGTGCCTTCACAGCAATTCTGGCCTTCGGCAATCAGGTGCTGCTTCCAGAGCACCCCTTTCTCAAGGCCTTCCTTGCCGGGGTTCTCGTACCAATAGATCTTGTCCGAGAACCACGACCCGCTGATGATGTCGGTCCAACCATCACCGTTCACGTCGAAGGCGTGCTCGCCGTTGCTGTCGGCGAATTCCTTGTTGAGTACCTGGTCCATCTTGCGGACCGGCCGGGGCTTGAAGTCGGGTGCTGCATACCATTCCGGCCCGGCGGTGATGTCGAGTTTGCCGTCGTTGTTCACGTCGAACACGGCAATGCCTTCGTTGAGGTGGTCGCTGAGCTGGTGCTTCTCCCACTTGATTGAGGGCGGGGCCGGTACTTCTTTGGGCGGAGCCGTTGATTTGCGAGGCATGTTCGGCGCCATCTGCGCGGCGTAGCACAACCCGGGTGCGACCAGCAGCCAGGTCCATCGGAAGGTCTTGATACTCATGTTGCAGCTCCGTCAGCAAAAAACGAGGCGAGTCGCGAAGACCGCGCCCGACCCCGGAAGGCCGGCCGACGATCGGCCGGGCGGCTTCATGTTGGCTCTGCGGGCGGCGGGCGTCAAGCAGTGAGGCCGGCTCGCCCGTGAGAGCGCGAGCCGGCCTCGTCAGGTAGGAGCAACGGTCCGGGTGCAGTTACCGGCGTCGCCGCAGTGGTACGAGGGTCAGGCAGAGCAGCAGGCCGGCCAGCGTTTCGGCGAGACCGGCGCCGCAGAATCCCAGCAGAGGCCGATCATCCCCATTCGGGGGCGTTTCATGTCCCGCCGGATCGGCCGGATCGTCCGGATCCTCCGGCGTGTCGTCGCCGGAGTCATCCGGATTCTGGATCGCGCAGCCGTCGGCATCGACCGACGCGCCTGAGCTGGTTCCCGGGCACAGGTCGCGGTCATCAGGCACGCCGTCGCCATCTGCGTCGGACGACGGGGCGGGGCGGCCGTCAGCGGCCACTGTGGTTCCGACCGGCGTCCCCGGACACGCATCATCGCCATCCGGGAGGCCGTCGTGCCGGCGGTTCGCGATTTTTCTGCGAACTTGACGGTCGTCAATGCCTGGCCTGCTCGACGGCGGCATAATGCTCGCATACAAAGCCGGGTAGCCCGGCAAGGAGAGTTCCCGATGATTCGCGACATCGTGCTGATCGATGAAGAGAAATGTGACGGTTGCGGCTTGTGCGTCCCGGCGTGCGAGGAGGGCGCCATCCGGATCGTCGATGGCAAGGCTCGGCTGGTGGCGGACCGGCTGTGCGACGGCCTGGGGGCCTGCCTGGGCCATTGCCCGAAAGGCGCGATTCGCATCGAAAAGCGGGAAGCCGACGATTTTGACGAGCACGCGGTGAAGGCTCACCTGGCCGGGCGCGACGAGTGGAACCCATCCGTTTCCGGACCGGATGCTTTCCCAGGGAGGAGCTTGTCGTCTCCGGAGGCACCGGCTGTGCGCGGTTGCGAGCATCAAAACGTTTCGGCCACTCCCGCCCACGCGCATGGGGGCGGATGTCCTTCGCAGCGATTTGCGCGTCTGGGCGCGCGTGCGTCGGCTGCTCGCATGAATGAGGCCGGCTCGATCGCATCCGGTGGGCTTTCGGAATTGGCGCAGTGGCCGGTTCAACTGAGACTGCTGCCGCCGCGTGCTCCGGTGTTCCAGGACGCGGATCTTCTGTTGGCCGCCGACTGTGTGCCGTTCGCGCTGCCGGACTTCCACGCGCAGTTGTTGCGGGGCCGTGCTCTGGCCATCGCCTGTCCCAAGCTCGACGACACGAGCACGTACCTGGCCAAACTCACCGAGATCATCGCCGCCAACCGGATTCGCAGCATCACGGTCGTGCACATGGAGGTACCGTGCTGCACGGGCATTCTGATGCTGGCGTTACAGGCGCGGGCCAACAGCGGCGTGGACGTGCCCATCGAAGACGTGGTCGTGAGCGTGCGCGGCGAGATTATTCGGCGGCGGCAGATCCCGGCCGAAGCCGCCGTCTGATCGTGCCGGGGGAGGCGCGCATCACGCACGTGGAGTCAAACTAACCACAGAGGACGCAGAGGGTCACAGAGGAGAAGGCCCGATGTGAGCCTCTCTGTATTCCTCTGTGCCTCTCTGTGGTTCATTTTTTCTGAAGCCACGGACCAATGGCAAATGCAGGCAGGATGCCTTGTACCACGCTCACTCCTGAGGCAAGCGAGACGCCCGCCCCCCGGGCAGTCAGTCGTCGCAGGCTGCGTCGGGTGGAACGGCGGGACCAGTGGCACAGAGCTCGAAGGCATCCAGATCGTCGGCGTCGATGTCGTTGTCGCCGCGCGGGTAATCGGGCGGTTCCGGCCGATTGAAGCATTCGCAGCCGGCGCCGATTCCCACGTGGCCGGGCGACAGGCAACGCTGCACGATTCCGAAATCCACCTGGTCGACGTCGCCGTCACCGTCGGCGTCCGCGTAGGGCTCGTGGCAGAGCGGCCAATCGAACGCGACGAACGCAACGGGATGATCCAGGTTGATCCAGCCGGCGTTTTCGGCCCAGGCCCATCCGCGCAGGCGGCGAGCAGAAAAGTCCACCCGGCACAAGCTGCCGCCGCCTGGGATCGTAGGGTCACCGAAGTTGATCCAGCCGATGTTCTCGCCCCAGGCCAGGCCCGACAGGTTTCCGGTCACAGGATCGACGTTCACGCCGAAGTCGGTGCCGTCGAGGTTGCCGTAAGCGTGGCCGGAAGCCGGGGCGCCGTCGCCCAGATGGATCCATCCAGCGTTCTCCGCCCAAACGGAGCCGGACAAAATCGTGGGCAGGACCCGGACACCGGTCGCGCCGTCGGGGCTGTGGAAGCTCAGCCATCCGAGGTTCTCGGCCCAGCCATGGCTGTTCTCGATCGCGATGTTGCTCGCGGAGCCCGCGACCGCGGTGCCATAAAACAGGCACAACAGGATTGCGCACGATTGCCGGCACACGCGGAGGCTCCTTGGTTTGCTCAATAGATGAAGTTGGCCCACGGATGGCTGGCCGCAGCCACCGCACTCACATCGCCGACACCCGCGACGCTGACCAGCGGGCCGTAGCTGTTGCCCGCAGCGATCGAATAGTCCTGACCGTTTCCGGAGGCGGCGTTGCGCAACAGTAGGTTGGAGGTGCCCGTAACGTAAAACCCTTTGCCGCCGCCCATCGCCTGGCATTCGCGGATCACGTTGCGAGCGGCGCGGACGTGGAAGCCCGCCACGCTGCAGTTGACGGCCGCGCTTGTGCGGATGGTCGCGTTGGCATCGCAGGCAAAGCCGGTCGCACACTGCACGGACGAGCAATCCTGTGCGCATGAGCCGGTGTCGATGAGCTCGAAGCCGATGCCGTTCGAGCTGGCCGCCACGCAGGCTTGAATCATGCTGCCGCCGGCCGCCCGTACACCCGTCGTGCAGTCAACGGTTCGGCAATGCGAGACCTGGCTCCGGAGACCGGCATTGATTCCCATCTCCATACATTCGCGGATGGTGCAGAGGTGGACGAAGCCGGCGGGCCCGACCTTGATGCCGATATGGCCATTCTGGGCGACCTGCACCCGCTCGACGATGCATTCCGTGGACTGGCCCAGGTCGATGCCGTGCGTCCGCCAGCCGATCACTCGGCCGTTGTGGATCGTAATGCGGCGCCAAGCGTAAGTCGCGGCGATGCCGCTGATGCTGTACAGCCCACCGACGATGCTGAAGCCGCACAAGTCCACGGTCACATCGTCGCACGCGATCTCCAGACCGTTCATGCCCGGCTGGCCCAGGATGTCGGCGGTAAGGTAGTAGGCTCCGGGTTCCTGCACGACGTACAGCGAGTTGGCCGAACCGCTCAACGTCTGAACGGGCGTGCGGGGTTCGACCTGGTCCAGCCGCTTCATGGTCGGGCCGATCGGCCCGGGCGGCGGGTTGAGGTCGCCGGCCTTCGCTGCGCCGGCCAGGAGGGAGCTACCGGCCAGTCCCAGGCCGGCCAGCAACGTGCGGCGTTCGAGTGGTGCCATGCTGCTTTGTCCTCGCGACCTGCGGCCCTCGTTTCGCACGCATGTGGGCCGGCACTCAGTCATAAGTCCGGGTTGCTGCTGCGGCCAGACCGTCAAATGTGTCCGGCCGTGGCGACCGGGCGTGATCTCGGAATGACGCGTTTAGGTCACCTTATCGATCCAGCCGCGCGCTGGTGCAAGCATCGACAGGCCAGCGAATTGCGTCCGGGCGGGTCGGGGCGACGAACGTCCGGCTGGCACCGGTGACGGAAGGGCGAGTAGGTTTCCGGAACGCATTTTCCGGGCAAAACCAACCCGGTCGCGGACCTGAACAGCGGCCGAACTCCCGGGGGCAGGCGCAAATCCTCGCGGAGCGGGGATGCGAGACCGATACAACTATGGTATAATTGTGCACGCATGCGGTATATCTGCGCGGGATTGGTACTGGTGGCCATGGTCGGCGTCATCTCTCCGGGGGTGGCGAGGACCTGCTGCGCCCAGACGTCCAACTGCACGTGCTGCTGCTGTGAGCAGCACGGCGACGAGGCCGATGCTTCGCTCGCCGTGGCCGGTACGGCCGACGAGCAGCACTCCTGCCCCGGTTGCCCCAAACCCGCCCCGCGTGACGAATCGTCGGATTCCTCCGACGATTCGACCGGCGGCAGCCCGCAGTCCGCACCCAAGTCGCATCACTGCAACGGTTGCGGTGTGCTGAACTGCGCCAAGACCGTTGTCTTCTTCCGGCCGGCGCTGACGAGTCTGACGCCGGCGCCGGTGGATTTCATCGTCATCACGTCCGAGGCTCCGCCTGCGAGTCTCGCCTTGAACGCTCCGCTTCGTCCGCCTCGATCGGCCTGATCATTCCGGCGCTTCTCCTTTTTTACAGGCATGACTCCGCGCGCCCGCGGTTCGTTGTGACCACGCCCTGGTTGCGCGAAAAGCACTTGCGGTAAAGCCGTGGCGCGGGGTTCGATCGAGGGAAACCGACCATGGGACAAGGACCGGATTTAGGTCTGCTCAGGCGCACCGCCCAGCCGGCGAGCGCCACGGCAGGGGAGACATATCGCATGGTGAGTGAGGACCCGCCGCCACGCCGTTGGAAGACGCGGGTACTCGTGCCGGCGAGCGTGTTGGTGGCGGTGCTGGGCATCCTGGCGTTTGCCGCGCGGGGGGCGCTACGGCCCGCCGTGGCCGTCGAGATCGTGCCCACGGTGGCTCGCACGGGTGTGCAGGCGGCGGGTACGGCCGTCGTGCAGGCCCCCGGCTGGGTCGAGCCCGACCCGTTTTTCATCTCCGTCAGCGCGTTGGCCGACGGCGTGGTGCAGGAAGTGACCGTGCTCGAAGGCGACACCGTCACCAAAGGCCAAGTGGTGGCCCGGCTGGTGCCGGACGAGGCGAAGCTGGCCCTCGGGCGGGCCGAAGCCGAGCTGCGCGAGCACGAAGCGCACCTGCGAACCGCTCAGGCACTCGTGCGCGAAGCGGAGCGGAATTGGGAGCATCCCATTGAGCTGAGGCGCAAGGTGGCGACCACCGAGGCCCTGCTGGCCGAGAAGAAGGCCGAACTCGACCAGTGGCCGGCGCTGGTCGAGGCGGAGCGGGCGAAGCTGGCCGAGTTGCAGGACGCCTACGATCGCGTTCGCCGTGCGCGGGCCGACTCGCAAGGGGCGTTGTCCGAGCAGGAGCTGGTGCGGGCGCAGCAGCAATACGAAGGGCAGAAGGCTGTTCTGGCCAGCACGGAAGCTCGCAAGACGATCCTCGAAGCACAGATTCGCAATCTCGAAGCGGAGTTACAGGCGGCCAGGGAAGCACTCGAACTGCGGATCGCCGATACTCGAGCGCTCGACGAGGCCAAGGCTCGGTTGGCCGAAGCCGAGTCGGCAGTGCAGCGAGCCCGTGCCGCTCGCGACGAGGCGAAGCTGCGGCTCGACCGGATGGAGATCCGCTCGCCAGTGGACGGCGTCGTGAGTCAGCGGCTGGTTCAGCCCGGCTCCAACTTGATGCTGAATACCGACATGCCCACCGGTTCGCAGGTCATGCGGTTATATGACCCGCGGAAGCTGCAGGTTCGCGTGGACGTACCGTTGTCCGAGGCCGCGCTGGTTCGCGTGGGCCAGCCGGCCGAAATCGTGGTGGGCTCGTTGCCCAACCGCACGTTTACCGGCCAGGTGACACGCGTGGTTCACGAAGCGGACATCCAGAAGAACACGTTGCAATTCAAGGTGGCTATCCATGATCCGGCACCTGAGATCAAGCCGGAGATGCTGGCTCGGGTGAAGTTTCTCGCTCCTCCCACCACGCAGCCTGCCGAGACGGCGGTTCTTTTCGTGCCGTCGCAGTTGGTGCGGCAGACGGCGGACGGGACGGCGGTCTGGCTGTACGACCAGGCCAACAAGCGGGCCGAGTTTCGTCCGGTCGTGCTGGGCACGGCTCGGTACGAGGACGCGGTCGAGGTGCGAGAGGGGCTGCGGCTGGGCGACTGGCTGATCGCCAACCCGCCGGCCGACTTGAAGCCGGGGGACGCGGTGCGCGTCGTCGGCGAGGCCAGGAACGGCCACGCGGCACACCATGGAGGACAATCATGAGTTTGATCAGTTGCAGAAAACTGACGCGAACATATCGACGGGGCGACATCGAGATCACGCCCCTTTCGAAGCTGGATCTCGACGTGGAAGAAGGCGAATTCCTCGCGCTCATGGGCCCCAGCGGCAGCGGCAAGACCACACTGCTCAACCTGATCGCCGGGATCGACCGGCCGACGTCGGGCGAGTTGTGGATCGACGGCGTGAACATCGCCCAGATGTCGCGGTCGAAGCTGGCTGCCTGGCGCTCGGCGAACATCGGGTACATCTTCCAGTTGTACAACCTCGTGCCCACGCTGACGGCATACGAGAACGTCGAGTTGCCGCTACTGCTTCACCCGCTCACGCGGCGGGAGCGGCACAACAAGACGCGGCTCGCCCTGGAGCTGGTTGGGTTGGCGGACCGGTACGATCACTATCCGCGCCAATTGAGCGGTGGGCAGGAGCAGCGCGTGGCCATCGCCCGGGCGATCGTGACCGACCCGCGCATTCTGGTGGCCGACGAGCCGACGGGCGACCTCGACGCGACGGCCGCGCGGGCAATCATGGAGTTGCTCTCTCGGCTGAACGCTGAGCTGGGCAAGACGCTCATCATGGTCACGCACGACGCCCGCACCGCCGAGTGCGCGAGCCGCACGTTGCATCTGGAAAAAGGAAAGCTGCTTGAATCGGCCGCATCCGCGGCTTGGGGGGCGTAGATCATGTTGGCACCCAAGTTCTTGCCCGTCGTCATCCGGCAAGTGGTTCGGCAGCGGACGCGCAGCGTGCTGACCATCCTCAGCGTGGCGGTGGCCATGTTCCTGTTCTCGGCCGTGCAGGCACTGCAGTCCGGGGCCCGAGCCGCCACCGAGGCCGACGCCGGCGAGACGAAGCTGATCGTCTATCGCAAGGATCGCTATTGTCCGTTTGCCAGCCGAATGAGCGAGTCCTACGTTCAGCGGATCAAGCAGATTCCGGGCGTGGCCAGTGCGATTCCGATGAAGATCGTGGTGAGCAATTGCCGCACGAGTCTGGACGTGGTGACGTTTCGAGGCGTGCCCGTCGATGAGTTTCTCAGTGCGTATGGGGCCGAGGTGAAGGTGATCAGCGGCTCGTTCGAGGAGTGGAAGCGGCGCAGCGATGCCGCACTCATCGGCGAGACATTGGCCCGGCGGCGCAAACTATCGGTGGGCGATCGCTTCGATGCGGCCGGCGTGACCGTCACGGTGGCCGGGATCATCAGCTCCGAGGAACCGCAGCACGACAACGTCGCCTACGTGCACCTGGACTTCCTGCAGTTCGCCAGCGGCAGCCGGCGCGGCGGGTGGGTCACGCAGTTCAACGTTCGCGTGGACGATCCGTCGCGGCTCCGGTCGGTGGCGGAGGCCATCGATGCGGAATTCGCCGCCGATCAGGATCCGACGCACACGCGATCGGAGCGGGCGTTCGTCGCCCAGGCGGCCGAGGACGTGCTGGAGATCGTCGATTTCACCAAGTGGCTGGGCTGGGGCTGTGTGGCAGCCGTGCTCGCCTTGGTGGGCAACGCCATCGTGGTGGCCGTGCAGCAGCGCGTTCGCGAGCACGCCATCTTGCAGACGCTCGGCTACCCCGGGCACCTGATCGCGCGGCTCATCGTGGCCGAGGGCATTCTGCTCAGCCTGGCCGGCACGCTGCTGGGTTCGGTACTGGCGATCGGCATCGTGCGGTGGGGCGGCTACAGCCTGTCGGTGGATGGGCTGAGTATTCCCATCAACGCCAGTTGGCAGATGGTGGGCTGGGGCGCGCTGACGGCGATCGTGCTCGGCGTGCTGGCCGGCCTGGTGCCCGCGATCATGGCCTCGCGCCGCGAGGTGGTGGAGTGTTTTCGGGCTGTATAGTGATTGCAGTGGTCAGTAGTCAGTGGTCCGTGGTTGGGTCCGTAGTCCATTTGTCAGTTGCTCGGACGCCGTCGTATGCAGTCACGTCGACCACAACCAAAGGACCAATGAGCCGACAACTGACCACTGACAACTCACAACGAACCAAACGAGGTAAACCTTCTTCATGCGATTACTGCCATTCGAGTATGCGGTTCGCAACCTGTGGCGATCGCCCTCGCGGACGCTGGGCACGTTCATCGGCTCGGCGCTGGTGGTGCTGTTGCTCCTGGCCGCGGGAGGATTCGTGCGGGGCATGGAGACCAGCCTGGCCGAGAGCGGACGTGACGACAACGTGATCCTGCTTGGTGCGGGCAGTGAGGAGAGCACCGAACGCAGCGAGATTTCGCCCTCGGTGGCGGATCAGGTTCTGGCCAGCGTGCCTGGAATTCGCCAACGGTTGGGTGTTCCATATGTGTCGCCGGAAATTCACATGGCCATGCTGGTGCGCACGAGCCCGGACGCCAAGGAGGGCATGCAGGCGGTCTTGCGGGGGGTGACGCCGCGAGCGTTTCTGGTGCATCCGCAAGTTCGCATCATCGAGGGCCGCGCCCCGCGGGAGGGTTACGACGAGATCATGGTCGGCGAGCTCGTGGCGGCTCGGCTCGGCCTGAGCCAGGAGGAATTGGCCGTCGGCCGCACGCTGTACTTTGACGATCGTCCGTGGACCATCGTCGGGCGATTCGCCGCTCCGGGCACGGTCAAGCACGCCGAGATCTGGATGCCGCTGCAGAATCTGCTGATCGCCAACAAGCGGACGACGATTTCGTGCGTGATCCTGACGCTGGACACGGCCGAGTTCGGCGATGTCAGCGCGTTCGCCCAGCAACGGTTGGATCTCGAACTGGTGGCCGTCCGCGAGTCGGACTATTACGCGGAGTTGAGCCGGTTTTACTCGCCCATCCGAGCCATGGTGTGGGTGACGGCCACGCTCATCGGCCTGGGCGGCGTGCTCGGCGGATTCAACACCGTCTATGGCGCGCTGGTGTCGCGTATTCGCGAGCTCGCCACGCTGCAGACGCTGGGGTTCAGTCGGCTGGCCATCGCCATCAACCTGATGCAGGAGTCGGTGCTCATTGCGTCGGCCGGGGCGGTGGTGGCGGCAGGCATCGCCTTGCTCGTGCTCGATCGGCTGTCCGTGCGCTTCTCGATGGGGGCGTTCGCGTTGACCATCGATGCGCCGGTGATCGCAGCCGGACTCGGGTTGGGCCTGATTTTGGGCCTGATCGGCGCGTTGCCGCCGGCGTGGCGCTGTCTGCACCCGCCCATCCGCGACGCGCTGTACAGTTCGTAGGACTCGGCTTGGGGAGGGCATCTTGCCCGCCGTCAGACTGTCGCCAAGGGCAACCGATGCGGCGAAACGATACGAGGATTGAGTTCCTGATTTTGAACGTAACGGTTTTCTTGTTCCATCAACCGAGGAGATGCAATGAACAGAATGTGGCACACTACCGGAATGTCGCTGGTGACGCTGCTGGCCGGAGTGACGGTGGCGTTGGTGTTGAGCAGCGGTTGTGATTCGAAGGGCGGCCAGAAGGGCGAGACGGCGTCGGCCGGGCAGTCGCCGGCCACGCTGCCCGCGGGCACGCTCCTCACGCAGGCGCCCGAAGGGGCGGTGAACGTAGCCGAGGCCAAGAGTACCGCTCAGAAGGGCGACCGAATCACCGTGCGCGGGCGCATCGGCGGCAAGGTCAAGCCGTTCGTGGAGGATCGGGCCATATTCCAACTGGTGGACGTGAGCATCCCGACCTGCATAGACAAGCACGGCGACGGCTGCCCCACCCCGTGGGATTACTGCTGCGAGCCCAAGGACCAGGTGACGGCCAAGAGCGCGACCGTTCAACTGACCGGCGCCGACGGCAAGCCGCTGGCCATGAACCTCAACGGCGTGAGCGGCATCAAGCCCATGGCCACAGTGGTCGTTCGGGGCCTGGTCGCCGACAAGCCGAATGACACGGTGATGGTGATCAACGCGGAGAGCCTGTACGTCGAGCAGTAAAGGCGCTGAGCATCGCCCCCGTCCAGTCGGTCGTCAGACCACTGGATGGGGGGCAATCATTTCCAGGATGAAGCCAGCGTTCTCTCATCGAGGCGACGCCCGCGGTGCGGTTCCGAACACATAATCCCACACGGGGCAGGTCACGCCGAACGTGCGGTTCCATTGGCGGGCGTGGTGCAGGGCATGGTAGCGCTGCAGCCAATTCAGGCCGGGGATGCGCCAGCGGGCGTGCGTGGCGAAGTGGACGAACTCGTAAAAGACGTAGCCCGCGGTCAGGCCGGCATGAAAGAGAACGGCCGGCACGAGCGAGCGGAACACCAACAACGCCAGGCCGAAGAACAGCAGCGAGAGCGGGATGCTGCCGCGAAGCGTGACCAGCGAGCGCGGCAGGTCGTCGGGCTCGCGATGATGGCGGAGGTGGGCGAACTCCTGAAAGTTGCGGAACCGTCGCCAAGGCGTCCGGACGTGCATCAGCCGGTGCAGGCCGTACTCCACGAGCGTCCAGGCGACCAGACCTGCCGCGAACCAGCCCGCGGCGGAGGCCCAGCCCGCACGCGGTCCGGCCCACGCTGACAGCAGTGCGACGACCGGCGGGTAAACCCAGAACGGCCGCGTGCACAGCCAGGCGTAATACAGGCGGGCCGACAGGTTCGGGTGTTCAACCAGGCTTCGGTTGGGGTTCATCAACCCAATTCTAGTACCGGTTCCACCGAGTCAGCGTCCCACCGAGAAGGCGGGCGTCGCGCCCGCCTTCTCGTAACCCAGGTTGCTGCTCGGGATCGCGGCTCGCGCATTTCGAAGGCTGGGCCTTCCCTCCCCTTGAGGCGGGCAAGCTGCCCGCCTCCGAATACCGCGCTATGATCGAGCAGAAACGGAGGCAACCTCATGGATCAGCCGCCGCCCGGCGAGACGGAGTTTCCGCCGCAGGACTACGTGCAGGTGCCGACCACTCGCGACGAGCGTACCTGGGCGATGCTCAGCCATATCCTGCCGTTGCCCGCGGTCTGGCTGGTGGGGATTGGTCACATCCTGGTGCCGCTGATCAACTGGTGGGTCAAGCGCGAGGAATCGGCGTTCATTGAAGACCAGGCCAAGGAGGCTCTGAACTTCCAGATCTCCGTGACGATCTACGAGATCGTGGCCGGTTTGCTCGCGTGGTTCTGCGTGGGCTTCATTGTGATGGGCGTGGTCGGTGTGTTCTGGATCGTGTTTGCCATCCTGGCGGCAATGAAGGCCAACGGCGGCGTGGCATATCGATATCCGCTTATCATTCGGCTGGTTCGATAAAGCGGCGGTTTCTGTGATGCGCGCGAGGTCGTGGTGTGCGCTTCCAGCGTGCATGTGCACGCAGGAAGCCCGCACCACAATGCCCACGCCGGCAGCAACAAATCGTTGCGCCGAATTAGCTAACCACAGAGGACACCGAGGGGCACAGAGAAGACGGCCCGATCTGCCCGCCTTTGTGTTCCTCTGTGCCCCCTGTGGTTCGCTTGCCAGAGCCTGGAAAACCACACGGGTTTTGTCCTCCTCATCCGTAATCCATCAAGCGGGAAATCCATCAAGCGGGAAAGAGGCTGTCGAGACGCCCGCCCCCCCCCGCGCTATCGCCTCGGAGCGAAAACCTCACACCAGGCTCGGGCTTACTCTTTCGTTTGGTTCTAGCGTCGGATCTTCACCTCCATTATTCTGTCGCTCGTGTGAGCGGCCCGGTGCGTCGAGTGGCCGAAACGGTTATCGTTCCTATCTGCGAGGCTGGCATGGCTCAAATCGCGGTGACCGATCTGGAGTATCGCAAGGCTCAGAAGGTGTTCGCTGCCGCCGCCGAACGGGGCTTGGAGTGTCTGCCGGCGCCGGCGGGCGAGGCGGAACTCGCGGCATTCATTAAAGACCGCGGCGCGACCGGCGCGATCGTCGGCGTGGAATCATATTGCGGCGCTTTGTACGACGCGCTGCCCCGCGGGAGCGTGTTGGCTCGCTTCGGCGTGGGGCACGACGGCATCGACAAGACGCTCGCCACCAGCTGCGGCATCATCTGCACGAACACGCCCGGAGCGCTGGACGACTCGGTGGCCGAGCACACGCTCAACCTGCTGCTGGCGGCTGCCCGGCACACGGTAGAGGCGGCCTCGAATCTCAAGACGGGCCAGTGGACGCCGCTGCTCGGCCGCGAGCTGGCGGGCAAGACGCTGGCCGTCGTGGGATGCGGGCCCATCGGACGGCGGGTCGCCCAGATCGCCTCGGCCGGCTTCCGCATGCGGGTCGTCGGCTGCGAAGTGCAGGACGTGGACATGGACCGCATGCGGCGGGAGTTCGGCTTCGCCCACGTGACCAAGGACTTCGGTGAGGCGGTTGCTGATGCCGATTATGTGACGCTGCATATTCCGAGCGTGACCGCCACGCGCTATTACTTGAATCGCGAGCGGTTCGGTCGCATGCCCGCCAAGGCCTGGCTGATCAACACTGCCCGCGGCGCCATCGTGGACGAAAAGGCGTTGTACGAGGCATTGGTGGCCGGCATGATCGCCGGTGCCGCTCTCGACGTGTACGAGCGCGAACCCTACGTGCCGGTCGATCCCGACAAGGACCTGCGCACGCTTCGCAACGTGATCATGACGCCGCACGTGGGCAGCAGCACGCAGGAGGCCTGCGACCGCATGGCCGCTCAAGCCCTGCAGAACATCGCCCTGGCTGCCGAGCGCCGTTACGGCGAGATGAATGTGTTGAATCCGCAGGTGCTGGAAGGACTGTAAGAGTCAGTGGCCAGTTGTCAGTGGTGGGGTCATTGGTCCGTTTGTCCGTTGTGATGTTTGCCTGGCTGTTTCCGGACAAGCTCCAAGTTCCGTGCACCGCATCCCCACAACTGACCAAAGGGCTACGGACCCGACAACTGACTTACGGCCACTGACAACTGACTACTCAGGAAAGGACCAATCCTCATGAAGAACAAATTGCGTCGCGCCCTGCTGGACCGCAAGGTGACGCTCGGCGCCTGGATGCAGATCGGGCACTGTGCGGTGGCGGAGATCTTCGCCCGGGCCGGCTTCGATTGGGTGTGCGTGGACCTCGAACACGGGGCCATCGACCTGGAGACCACGACGAACATTTTCCGCACGCTGGCGGCGTTCGACTGCGTGCCGGTGGCACGGTTGCCGCTGAACGATCCGGTGTGGATTCACCGCACGCTGGACGCCGGGGCGCGGGCGTTGATTATCCCCATGGTCAAGACTGCCGCCGAAGCCGAGGCCGCCGTCCGCGAGGCCAAGTATCCGCCGCGGGGTACGCGGGGTTACGGCTACAGCCGGGCGAACATGCACGGCATGGACTTTTCCGAGTACATCACCGAGGCCAACGACGAAATCGCCATGATCATGCAGATCGAGCACAAGGATGCGATCGGCAACCTCGAGGCCATCCTCGACGTGCCGGGCGTGGACGGCTTGTTCATCGGCCCGCTCGATCTCAGCGGCTCGATGGGCATCACCGGCCAGCTCGACCATCCGCAGATGGTGGCTGCGCTGGATCGCTACCGCTCGGTCTGCCGCGAGCGCGGCGTGACGGCCGGCATGCACATCGTGCGGCCCAACCCCGAGAACATCAGTCAGGCCATCGAGCAGGGCTACACGCTCATCGCCCTGGGCCTGGACAATGTCTTTCTCGACGACAGCAGCCGGGCGTGTCTGAAGGCGGCAGGACGGTCGTGAGGACAAGATGACGCGGCGACGCGGGGACACGGCGAGCGAGGACCGTGCATGCACAGTTCACGGAGCGATCGGACTGGCATCTCCATGAGCCAGAGGGGGCTTAGACATCCAGGAAGGCTTGGACGTCAATCTGGGCCTCGCGCAAGATGGCGCGAAGAGTCCCCTTCCGCCAGGTCCCGGGAGTGATGAGGGATGGTGACTTTTCGGCCCGAGTCGCTATGCCGCCAGTTCATGGCTGCCGGGTCCTGGCCTGTCGTAGGCGAAGCCGAGGCGCTTCAGCCGGCGAGCCACTTCGGAGTACTTGAACCCCGCCAAGCGTCCCATCAGCGTAGCCCCACGGGGATCACCAATTCGATGGGCGTGTTCTGCGCCATGTCAGCCAACGCCGGTGGGATCGGGTCCCCGTGGTCGATGCAGGACTCGACGATCTTGCGAGCCAGGCCCTGGGCGATCTCCGCGACCTCGACCAAGCTACGCCCTTCAGCCACGAGTCCGGGGACGTCGGGACTGGTCGCGACATAGCCGCCTTCGTCGAGCGGCTCGATGCGAAGCCGGATCGTGGTTTCGCTCATGGACACCTCTCGAAGAAGTATACACGAAAAGCGAAACTCGTTACATGCTTCTCGTGGGAACCCCAGGCATTCTCGGGAAGTCTCCTGGTGTTACCCGCCGCTCGCGGGTGACGCGCAGCATTGCCTGGCTCATAGCTCAGAGCTCAAAGCTGGTACTACGGCCCTACCCGGCGGCCGGCGATGAACACATGCTGGATCTGGTCGGGCCGCAACGTGTAGAGCAGGGCGCTGGCCTGCTGCTCGACGGGCAGTTCGGCGATCCAGCGTTCGGGTTTGACCACCAGGCAGTCGGCCTCGAAGCCGGGCTGGATGGAGCCGATGCGGTCGGCCAAACCGAGCGACTCGGCGGCGCCGCGAGTGAGTGCCCACCATGCCTCGGTCGGCCGCGGGGCGGGCCACGTTCCGCGAGGCAGGCCGTGGACCTTGACCGCCTTGGCGGTGTTGATGGCCTCGACGGCGACGCGGGGCATGAACGGATCGGGACCGCCGGCTACGCCGCTGCCCAAGGCTACCCGCACGCCGGCCGCTCGCAGCGAGACGTAATCCATGAGTCCCGCCTCGAGGAACATGTTGGCCAGCGGACAGTGAATGATCACCGTATCGTTGTCGGCGATCTGCCGGCGCTGTTGCTGATTCACATATACGCCGTGGCCGAGCAATGTTCGCGGCGTGAGCAGACCCATGTCTTCGAAGAGTTCGATCTCGTCCAACCGGTCGGGGAATCGTTCGCGCACTTTTTGTACGCCGCTGATCGATTCGGCCACGTGCGTCTGAATGTAGCAGTTGAGCATCCGCGCCAGTGCGGCCGCGCCTCGCATGAGCTTCTCGCTGCAGTGGATGGGCGTGCGCGGGCTGAACGCGTACTTGAGCCGACCGTCGGCGGCGTTGTGCCACTTGGCAGCCAGGGCTCGCGATTCGTCGAGCACCTTGTCAGCCTCCTGGCAATGGCTGGACGGGCAGTCCACGTCGTTAAGCACCATCCCGTAGATCGCGCGAAAGCCGCGGCGTTCGAACACGCTGAACACGCGATCGGTGCTGGCCGCGAACGGGCTGCCGTAGCCGGACACCGTCGTCGTGCCGTTGGCGATCATGCCGGTGACGAAGTCTTCAGCCAGGCGTTCGGCGAAGTCGGCATCTTCGAATCGAGCCTCGGCGGGGTACGCAACCTTGGCCAGCCAGTCGAATAGAGACAGGCCGTCGATTCCGCGTCGGTCCCATTGCGGCACGTGCAAGTGGGCGTCAATGAAGCCAGGCAAAATCCAGCAGTCGTCGCCGCCGACCACGTCGGTGGCGGCGGTTTTGTCCCGGCCAACCTCCGAGATGCGCCCGTCCGATCCGAGCGTGACCACCGTCTGCGGAGAGATCGTGCATTCGTCGGGCGAAGGGGTCTGCAGCAGCGTGCCGTAAAGCGTGGTCATGGACGAACTCCGTCGCGGCGAAGGTTTCGGCATGCTCTGCACATCGCATCCCGAGCGGGATGGCGGCCACGTGCAGAGCCGGCGCGGTCCCTGTGAAGATCTTCGCCAATTCACGGGAATCACGGGGTTTCGGCGCCGACGGCAACTGTAATCGGGCGGGTTGGCTCCATCAAGCGGCTTGACGGGACGGCGGCGGGCCGGTACGGTTATCGGCCGTCTCATCACCGGTCGCGCGCCGGTGCAGCACGACACGAGTATTGAATCTCGGGAAGGAGCGTGCGCGACGGTTTTGTGTCGCCGCCGCCACACTCGAAATATGCGATTCTCTGCCGGTCGGCCCGACGGCGAGCACGCCGGGAACGGCCGGCAAGCTCCAAACCGCACTATGCACGGCCTGTTATAGGCTGATGCCAGACTGGAGACGAGCCTTGGGGTACAACTGCGTCGTATGCGTCAAGCAGGTTCCGGACACCAGCCGTATCACCGGCGAGGCGATGAAGGCCGACGGCACGGTCAACCGCGCCGCCTTGCCGACCATCTTTAACCCGGAAGATCTCAACGCCCTGGAAGCCGCCCTGGACGTCCGCGACCGATTCGGGGGTACGGTGACGGCGGTCACCATGGGCCCGCCCGCGGCTTGCGAGCTCCTTCGCGAGTGTCTGTTCCGGGGTGCCGACCGAGCGATCCTCGTTACCGACCGGCGGGCGGCCGCCAGCGACACGCTGGCCACGAGCTACATTCTGAGCCGGGCGGTCCGGACCATCGGCAACTTCGACTTCGTCTTCTGTGGCCGTCAGGCCATCGACGGCGACACCGCCCAGGTCGGCCCGCAGTTGGCCGAGAAGCTGGGCATCCCGCAGATCACGTATTTCGAGCGGCTGGTCGAACTGCAGGACCGAACCGTCCGCATCCGCCGCAACGTTGGCAACGGGTGGGAGGTGCTCGAAGCCCGACTGCCCGTGCTGGTCACGGTGATCGACCTGGCGAACACGCCGCGACCGTGGGCCGCCCGCCGGACGATGCGATACAAGCGGGCCCGCGCACCACTCGAGGTGACGGCGGAGGTCAAGGCCGCCATGCCCGGTGCGAGCGAAGCGGAGATTGAACGCGAGGTCGCCAAGCGCCTCGAGGCGCTGAAGAGCCAAGGCTTGGCCTTGGAGCAGTGGAGCCTCGACGATATCCAGGCCGACCTCAACTGGTGCGGCCTCGCCGGTTCGCCGACGAAGGTGCATCGCGTGCAGTCCATTGTGCTGACGAAGGAAGGTTACACACAGGTGGAACCCACTGAGGAGGGCATCCGCAAGATGATCCACGAGCTGGTCGTTGACCGGACGTTGGGATGACAAATAGCTATGAGCTGTAAGCTTTCAAGCCGGGCCGGTGAAGGAGACTCGCGATGCAGGACTTTCGCAATCTCAAGGTCTGGCAGCGGGTGCACGAACTGGCTCTCGGCGTTTACAAAGTGAGCCGGTTGTTCCCCAAAGAAGAGATTTACGGGCTCACGAGCCAGATGCGGAGGGCTGCCGTTTGGGGCGCGGCGAATTTGGCGGAAGGGTATTGTCGGCAGGGCGACGCGTAGTTCTGCCGGTTTATCCAGATTTCACTGGGCTCGATCAGCGAGTTGGATTACCCCTTCTGTTGTCGCGAGACCTGGGCTTCTTGTCCGAGAGTGAGCATGGTGAACTGTCGAGGCTGCTCAACGAAACCAAGCGGATGTTGATCAGCTTGATTCAGAAGTTGCGAAACGAATGATTCTGTTTGGCCTAGAGCTTACAGCCTATGGCTTATAGCTGAGACCCATTTACATGATCGACGTCAATCCTAAAGGTGAAGTCTGGGTATTCGCCGAGCAGGAAGACCAGAGCCTCAACGAGGTGTCGCTCGAGCTGTGCGGGCGGGCCCGGGAACTGGCGGACACGCTGGGCGTGAAGATGGCAGCCGTATTGGCGGGCTGGAACGTCCGCGAGCTGAGCTACCGGCTCATTGCCCACGGCTGCGACAAAGTTTATTACGTGCATGACACGAAGCTGGAGAACTACCGCACGGGGCCGTACGCCCGCGTGCTGTGCAGCCTGATCGGCAAGCACAAGCCGCAGATCGTCATCTACGGCGCCACGCCCATCGGCCGCGACCTCGCGCCGCGGGTGGCTTCCGAAATGAAGGCGGGCCTGACCGCCGACTGCACGGACCTGCAGATCGGCTCGTACACCGATCCCAGGACCAAAAAGGTGTACGACAACCTGCTCATGCAGATCCGCCCGGCGTTCGGCGGCAACATCATCGCCACCATCATCAACTACGACCGCTGGCCGCAGATGGCCACCGTTCGTGAGGGCGTGATGGCTCTGCGGCAGGGCGATCCGCGCCGCAGCGGCGAAATCATCGAGGAGAAGGTCGAGTTCAACGACTTCGACCTGGCGGTCAAGCTGATCGAAAAGCACCGCGAGGCTCGCAAGGTGAACCTCAAGGGGGCTCGCGTGATCGTGGCCGGCGGCGGAGGCATGGGCAGTAAGGAGAACTTCAAGCTCATCCACGATCTGGCCGGAGCCATCGGCGGCACCGTCGGCGCTTCCCGGGCCGCGGTCGACGGTGGGTTCATCGGCAAGGAACACCAGATCGGTCAGACGGGCACGACCGTGCGGCCCGCGCTCTATATTGCCTGCGGCATCAGCGGCGCCGTCCAGCACCGGGCGGGTATGGAAGAGTCGGCCAAGATCATCGCCATCAACTGGGACAAGGACGCGCCCATTTTCGGCGTGGCGCACTACGGCATCGTGGGCGATGTGAACAAGGTCATCCCCATGATGATCAAGGCGATCAAGGAACGCGCGTAGCGCGATTGCGAGTCAGTGGCCAGTTGCCCGTGGTCCGTTGTTGGGTCCTTGGTCCATTGGTCAGTGGCGTGTCATAGCGGAACGTTGCGGTGCCGGCGGGGGGACGGAGGCCCTCCCTGTGGCGAGGACAGACTTTGAGGAGCGTCGTGTATATCGGTCAGCGGAAAAGCTGGCCGACGAAATCTGGGACATGGTTGCGATCTGGGATCCGTTTGCGAAAGCAACGGTAGGCGAGCAGGTGGTCGATGCCGCCGACAGTGTCGGGGCCAACATCGCGGAAGACGCCGGGCGGGGCAGTTATCAACAAAACCGCCATTTCGTCAGGATCGCACGCGGGTCTTTGTATGAGGCGAAACACTTTCTGCGGCGCGCCTACCGCAGGAAGTTGGTCGATGACGAGCAGGCAGGCCGGCTCAAGCCGATTCTTGACGAGCTGGCCCCCAGTTTGAATGCATACTTGCGTTCGATCGGCAGCCGCAGGCGCGACGGCGATGCTGCGGACGACTGAAGCAGGGTCACGGCAGCTGACAACAGGACCCGTGACCCGACGACTGACAACGGACCACTGACAACGGATTCTTTCGTATGGCTAACTTCCTCGAAGACAACGACGACATTCAGTTCCTGTTCAACCACATGCCGCTGGCGGAGATTGCGGCGGTGCAGGAAGACAACTTCACCCGCAACACGGGCAAGGGGTCCGAATACGCGCCGGTGGACGCGGCCGACGCCATCGACAACTATCGCCGCGTGTTGAAGATCGTCGGCGACGTGGCGGCCAACTATGTCGCGCCGCGGGCCGAGCAGGTCGACCTCGAAGGCAACAAGCTGAACGAGGACGGCACGGTTACGCTGGGCGAAGGCGTCCGCAAGAACATCGAAGACCTGGCCAAGGCGGAACTGCTGGGCTTCACGTTGCCTCGCGAGTACGGCGGGCTCAACTGTCCGAACCTGATCTATACCATGGCCATCGAGATCATCAGCCGGGCCGACGCCTCGCTGATGAACATCTTCGGCCTGCAGGGCATCGCCGAGACCATCTGGGCGTTCGCCAACGACGAAATCCGCAACGAATACCTGCCCCAGTTCGCCGAGGGCAAGGTGACCGGCGCCATGGTCCTGACCGAGCCCGACGCGGGCAGCGACCTGCAGGCGGTGGGCCTGCGGGCATGGCAGGACGAGGACGGTCAGTGGCGGCTTAACGGTGTCAAGCGCTTCATCACCAACGGTTGCGGCAACATCCTGCTGACGCTGGCTCGCAGCGAGCCCGACATCAAGGATGGTCGTGGGTTGAGCCTGTTCCTGTCCGAGCGCGGGCCGCGCATTCGCGTGCGGCATCTGGAAGAAAAGCTCGGCATCCACGGCTCGCCGACCTGCGAGCTGGTGTATGACGACGCGCCCGCCAAGCTCATCGGCGAACGGCAACGCGGCCTCATCACGTACGTGATGGCCCTCATGAACGGCGCCCGCGTGGGCATCGCCGCCCAGTCGCTGGGCATTGCCGAGGCTGCGTATCGGCTGGCCCGCACCTACGCCCACACCCGCAAGCAGTTCGGCGTGCCCATCGAGCGGCTGCCCGCGGTGGCCGAGATGGTCACCGACATGAAGATCGCCGTCGAGGCGGCCCGGGCGCTGGCCTACGAAACCTCGCGCGTGTGCGACCTGGAGAACAACAACAATCGCGTGCTGGAGTTCAACAAGAACATCAGCCCCGAGGAAGCCAAGCGGCGCAAGGCCGACTCGCGCAATCTCAAGCGGCTCAACGGCATGCTCACGCCCATGAGCAAGTACTACTGCAGCGAGATGTGCGTGCGGGTGGCCAGCGACTGCATCCAGGTGCTGGGCGGCTCTGGCTACATGAAGGATTACCCGGCCGAGCGGTACCTCCGCGACGCCCGTATCACCACCATCTACGAAGGCACGAGCCAGTTGCAGATCGTCGCGGCGGTCCGCGGCGTGTGCTCGGGCGGGTTCGAGAAGGAAGTCGAGGAACTCGAGAACATCGAGTATACCGATCCCATGCTGGTCGAACTTCGCGGCAAGCTCGATGAGGCCAAGGCTCTCGTGCTCAAGGGCATCGCGTTCGTCAAGGCCAAGGGTGGCGAGTACATGGACCTGTGGGGTCGAAAGCTGGTGGACGCGGCGGCGGCCGTCATCATCGGCCACCTGTTCCTGCGGCAGGCTAACGCAAACGATCGCAAGAAGGCCGTCGCCCGGCGCTTCATCAACATGAACATGCCCACGGTCAAGCGCGACATCGACCTGGTCTGCAGCGACGACCGCACGGCTCTGGACGACTACGATCTGATCGCCGGCCCCGTGCCCAAGGAGTGAGCCGTCGGGATCGCGGTGCACGCTCGGGTTGCATCCGCGTTCGTCTCATCCGCGATGGCGAGCACGACATCACGTGCACAGCGAGCCGCCGGGCTTGTCCCGGCGGATCTCATTGCAATTGGACAGACGCCGCGAAACGGGGATCCGCGCGGACGACGAAGCGTCAATCGCGTCGTAAAGAGCCGGCGGGGACAAGCCCCGCCGCTCGCTTGTCAGGATTCGCTTTCCGGAGCGTGCTTTCGAGGGACTCGCAATGGAGGCGCACGTGCACTTCCCGACCTACCAGCAAATCCGGCGGCAACAACTGTGGAGCCTGCTCGGCGAACTGCCGGAGCGCCGCCAGCCCGAGGCCCGGTTGCTCCGGACCGAGCAGTGCGACGGCTACAAGCTCGAGCATCTCGTACTGGATCTCAACGGCATCGAGCCCGTGCCGGCGATCCTGCTGATCCCCGATCGCATCCGTAAACCCGCACCCGGCATGCTCTACATCCACTGGCACGGCGGCAACTATGTGCGGAGCAAGGAGGAACTGCTCGACGGGCGTCCCGTGATGCCCGCGTATGCGCCGGTGTACGCGGAGAAGGGCATCGTCGCGTTGGCGATCGACAGTTGGTGCTTCGGCGAGCGGCGTCCCTATCCCGATCCGGCCGACGGCATCAAGGGCGAGACCGACACGTTCAAGGAGATGCTTTGGAAGGGGCGGTGCCTGTTCGGCATGATGATGTTCGACGAGTGGCAGGCGGTGAACTATCTGTGCAGCCGGCCCGAGGTTGACCCGAACCGCATCGGGGCGTTCGGCATCTCCATGGGCGCGACCAAGGCATGGTGGCTGGCCGCCCTCGACGAGCGCGTCCGTTGCTGTATCGACCTGTGCTGTCTGACGGACTTCGAGGCGCTCATCAAGGCCAAAGGACTCAGCGGTCACGGCATCTACTACTACGTGCCGAGTCTGCTCAAACATTTCCAGACGCACGAGATCAATGAGCTGATCGTGCCCCGGCCGCGTCTGAGCCTCAACGGCGCGAAGGATCATCTCACACCGCCCGAAGGCGTGAAACGCATCCGCGACCATCTGTACCCGCTATACGCCCGCTTTGGCAAAGCCGAGGATTGCCGCATCGAGCTCTTCGATTGCGGCCACCAGGAACTGCCCGAAATGCGCCAGCTCGTGCTCGAATGGCTCGACCGCTACCTGGTCGCATGAGCCGGGTCGTGCGGGAGAACCGCTGTGATGTGCGAGCCGACCGGAAAAAGAGGCGGAAGCGCACTGCCTTTGAGCGAGCCGCCAGGCTTGTCCCGGCGGACTCAGCGCGAATGGGTGTACGCTCGTTCGCGTCGGTTTTCACGAGAGGGACGCGCACTGCACTTGGAAAGAGACGGCGGGGGCAAGCCCCGCCGCTCGCGGCAAACGCTCACAGTCCTTTCGTCCGGCTCCTAGCACAGACCTTGCAGCTCATAGCTCATTTGATGCCAGCTCCCAGTCCCCAGGTCCTGCACTCTCACGCCGCGAATCCCGTCACCGGGCCGTGCGGCGAATCGTAGAGCATGAGCATGCCGATCCATAGCTGCAGGACCGCTGCGATAACCACAAGAAAGATGAACAGCAGCGTGAAGAACTTTGCCCGCCGGCTGACGCGCGTGATGATGGCCAGGAGCAGCGTGCACAGGACGATGGTCACGCCGAACACGACGTGCCAGAAGAGCCGATCGTTCATCCAGTCGAGATCGCGGTTTCGAACAGGTTCGAGCAGGGCGGTCAATCTCCAGTCGCCGGTCATCCACAGGCCACCGACCGCGGTAATCGCCGCGAGGATCAGCGACGTCAACCAGAACCGGGCGGGGAAGATGGGCAGCAACATGGTCGGCGGGGCAATCACCGGCGGAGCAGGTGCGATGGGCTGCGCGGGGCCCTCCGCGAACTCTTGTACGACCGGCTGAGTGACCCGAGGCGGCTGCGGCGGAATGCGCGAGGCGGGTAGCGGTCCGTAATCCTGGGACCAGCGGCGTATAGACAAGCCGATGGCGGCCATGGCGAAACTGAGCGTGAGTCCGACCATCAGGAGGTGCAACTGCACGGGTGGAATGAAGCGCCTCACCCACGTGGGATGTTCATGCCCTGCGTGTTCGTGGGTGTCACCCTGGGGTGCCTCCTCCGCGGCGGCGGATAACTCGCTCGGCTCGACCGTTGTGTCGGCCGGCGCGGTCGCCGACGAATCCGGCTCATGTTGTCGGTCTTCCTGAGGTTGACTCACCTCGAGTGGGCCGGCATGCGGCTGAGCCGCTGCCACCGCCGTCCCATAGCGATAAACCGACTCGCCCGAATACCACGCACCCACCACCATGAGCACCAGTGCGGCCGTCATCACGATGAGGCCGGGCCAGTACAGCTTGCGGCGCACGTTATCCGAGCCGGCCAGCCAGATCATCGCTGTCACCACGGCTACGGCCGTACCGATCGACTCGTACCACACGTGCCGGATCATGTAATGCCACTGCACGTCCGACCACGGACTGTGCCGGACCACCTCGCGCCATCTCGAGTCGATCGAAGTCTGCGGGGCCACTACTTCGCGGAACGCGTAGGCTCCCAGCGTGACGGCGGGTATGGCCAGAAGCGCGCCAAGAAGGATCATCCACCGGCCACCGGTCCGAATGGCACTCCTGGGCCAGAACAGGCTGATCCATTCGAGAATGACGCCCATGCCGAGCAGGCCCAGCGGAAAATGCAAGATCACCACGTGCCAGTTGGGGGAAATGAAAGGTTCGATCATGGTTTCGTTTGCTCCGCGTGACGATGGGGGACCGGCCTGCCGCCGGACAGGGCTCGCTCGAGTTCATGTAAGACATAGGGACAAGGACCGAGGCTTTCCACTATTGCGAGCGTCCGGAGTATATACGGGCCGCCGCAGCCGCGGAATCGTGTTTGGCCTGATGACGTGAACGGGGAATTGCCGAGTGACTGAAAATCGGCACCACAAGCAAGAAGTCAACTATCCGTCACTCGGCGTGCAGCATGCGCAGGTAGCGGTAATCGTAGATGCCGGAGCTATGACCGTCGGACCATTCGATCTGCAACGCGTAGTTGCCGACCAGATGACCGCCGACCGCCTCCAGTTTTTCGGCCGGAGCCTGTTTGAGCACGGGCAACAGAGTGCGGCTCTGCTGTTCCTTCTCCGTTCGGCAGGCGGCACACGGGCAGTGTTGCCGCAGGACGGCTACCGGCCAACGGCTGACCGCACCATCGGCCCAGGTGATGTGCAGCGTCTGATTCTTCAAATCCAGGTCCAGGCTGACCGGTTGAATTTGTTCTGCTGACAGCGCTTGAGGATTCACGTTCGACACCATTCACCTCGAAACTATGGACGGCCATTATAGTTCCGAAGCGTCGCCGCGTCTCGCCGAGGGGTCAGGCCCGGCCGTGGATGTACTGGTGCATGTACTCGATGGTGACCTGCTGCTGAGCCGCCTCGTAGGCCATGAGGTCGCCGATCGAAATGAGGCCGACCAACTGTCCGTTTTCCATGGTCGGCAGGTGACGCAGGCGTCGGCGCGTCATGATTTCCTCGCATTCCTGGACCGTCGTCGCGGGCGTGCAGTGCACGACCTTGCCGGTCATGACCTCGCGGACGCGGGTGGTCTCCGGCGACCGCGCTTCCGCGACCACTCGGCTGAGGATATCCCGCTCCGTCAGGATGCCCACCATGCCGATCGCCGGATCGACCACCACCAGCGCTCCCACCCGGTGATCATTCATCCGGCGGGCGGCTGTGAGGATGGTCTCATCCGGCCCGATGGTCAGCACGGCATTTCCCTTGCGGTCGAGGATGTCTTTTGCAGTCGCCATAAGCGCTCCTGTACGTGTCGCGTCCGGATTTCCCTCGGCGTGAAGTGTCTGCCCGATGTAGGGTAGTCTGACATGAGGCAAAAAGAAATGCAAGTCTTTTATTTGTAAATGCTTGTGAATCAATTCACAAGGATCGCGGTAGCGGAGGGTGACGTTTGCGCGAAGAAAGCTATCGCCGGTGGGGCATGCTGGCGGGGTGACTCAGAGAACCTGGCTTTGGCGGTCGCAATCGGGACGGCGGGACTCGGCGATGAGTCGATTCAACTCGCTGATGGCTTCGCGCAATCCCTCAGCGCCAGGATGCACGCGGGCGGTGCGCTCGTACCAGGCCAGCGCTTTTTCCCAGCGGCCCGACGCGGCATAGCAGTGTCCCAGGCCAGCCAGCGCTGCGTAATGCACCGGATTGCGACGAAGCACCTCCAGCAGATCGCGGCGGGCTTTCGAGTAGTTGCCCTGTAGAAAGTGAACGATGGCTCGCTGATTGTATGCCTCGGCGAAATCCGGATAACGATGAATCAGTCGGCTGAGCAGCACGCGGGCTTCTTCCAGCCGCGTCTCGCCCATCATCCGCACCGCCTGGCGTAGGCCGCAATTGGCCTGGTCGCCTCCGGCTCGGAACCAGATGGACCACAGCGTGTTTTCGGCGAGGTTCACGATAAAACGATCATTGTGTCGCAACAGGCAGGCGATGGCCGGGCAATCCTCCATGGTCCCGGTGAGCGAGAGGCAAAACAAGGCCACTTTCACGGCATCCTCGTTCTCGCAGAATAACAACTCGCGAAGTGCGGAGTTCGGCCACTCCCTTCGGATGTGTCGGGCGAGCAATTCGAAGTCGCCCGTCTCGAGAATCGGCCGCATCAACTCGACGAACTGCTGGTCGGAAGAATACGTGGCCATGACGATCTCTGAGTCCGTTCACGTGGCTCCCGCGAACGAACGCAGGAGCATCGCACGAAGGCGCACCAGACGGGCCGGTCAAAACGTTGAAGGGCGAGCAGGTTCTGCCGTCGCCGGAACCGTCTCGGGCGATGCGACTCCGTCGCACCTGAGCCAACGGTATCCTAGGCGGGTTGTGAAGAGCCGGCCAAATTCCGGGCGGATAAGCGTCGTGATTGGTGGGAAATGAACGAACTGGGGCGAACACCCCGCCCGTTGCTGAGCGGGCGGGGCGCCCGCGTTCAGATGCGTGTAACCGGATTGGGCGTCAGACGACCACGTCCACGCTGCGACCGGTCCCGGCGGACCTGTAGATCGCATCGATCACGGCCATGTAGCGCAAGCCCGCCGCCACGTCGGGAAGGATGTCGTCGCCGGGGATGCCGCGTACAGCCCGGATGAAATCGGCCTCCACCGTCCACGTCCGGCGCTCGGTTTCGGGAATCGCGATCGGCGACATGGATTCTTCGCCGCGCTTGGCCCCTTCGATTTGTTCGAGGTTCTCGTCCACGTTGAAGTCGTAGACGAGCGTTCCTTCCGTGCCGTGGATGGCGAGGTGATCGGACGGGCCGTGCGAACTGACCCCGTTGAAAAGCAGAACCCCGATCGCTCCATTGGGGTACTCGGCCAGCACGTTGACTGATTCGGGGATCTCGACCGGCGTCATTACGCCGGTCTCGGGGTGCGGACGCTCGCGGGTCCAGATGCGGTTGAGGGCGGTCACACGGCTGATGGGGCCCAGCCAGCGATCGAGCACTTCAAGATAGATGCCGAGGGTTAACACGTTCTGGCCCGATTGTTCCTTCTGCAGTCGCCAGCCCAGGGGCGTTTGCGGGTCGAGCAGCACGCCGTTGACGCTGGTCAACGTCAACTGTCGCACTTCGCCCACGAAGCGTTCCGCACCGAGCAGCCGTTTCATGGTGCGATCTCCGCCCATGCCCATGGGGGGCGGGCAGAACCGGACCACCCGGTCGGGGTGGGCGGCCGCGGCTGCGGCGATCTGCCGGGCCTCGTCCAGGTTCATGCACATGCGCGACTGACAGAACACGTGCTTGCCCGCGGTCAGGGCGGCTACGGTGATCTCGCAGTGCATGTAGGGCGTCGTGCCGATCCAGATGATGTCCACGTCGTCCATGCCCACGATCTCGTGCCAGTCGTAGGCGACCTTGGGCACGTTGAACTCCTCGGCGAACTGTCGTGCCGACATGGAGTGGCGATTGCACACCGCCACCACCTCGACGTCGTCGAGGGCGGCCAGCCCCGGCATGTGTCGCTGACGGACGATGGATCCTGCCCCGATGATTCCGATTTTGAGTTTTTCGTTTGCCATGATCGATAGAATAGAGCAACGCGGCCCGTTGCACCAATCACGTTCGGGCCGCTGCAAACCGGCCGGAACGCCGGCATGGAATTAATCGTCGTTTCCGGTCAGCCGTTGTAAGGTTGAAACGCCCAGTCGATCTCGCGAAGCTTGTTCCGCAGAGGCGTCAGCAGTTCCTCGTGATCATCCTCCAACTCTCGAATCCAGATATTGCGGAACCGCACGGGAGAGCCATGATACTGGATGCTCAACGGCAGTTTGTCGGGATGAGCCTCGTAGTAGGGCGGCACGCGGTAGTTCGTTCGGCCCAGCAGCTCGAAGTTGTGTTGCACCACCACGCCGTTGTGCAGCACGGTGACGCGAGCGTGCTCGCGTAGCTTGCCTTTTTCGTCGAAGCGCGGGGCTTTGAAAATGATGTCGAATGTTTGCCATTCGCCGGGCTTGCGGGAGGCGTTCACGAACGGCGGCCGTTGCTTGTAGATCGAGGCGACCATGCCGTCGACGTACGTCTCGTTTTCGTACGAGTCCAGAATCTGGATTTCGTAATAACCCATGAAGAAGATGCCGCTGTTGCCGCGCTGCTGGCCGGTGCCTTTGACCTCAACCGGCGAAGCCCATTCGACGTGCAACTGGCAATCTCCGAACGCCTGTTTGGTGGTGATGCTGCTGCCGCAGATGGCCACGCCGTCCTCGATCTTCCATTTTTCGGCGCCTTCCCACGCCGAGAGGTCCTTCCCGTCAAACAGCACGATGGCGTCCGACGGCGGCTTGCCAAGCCCGCCCGGATCGATGGCCTTGGGGACGGGCCATTCCACGCCGCTCAACCACGGCGGTCGCTGCGGGGCCGCAGCATGCAAGAAGAGTGCACCGATCAGAATCCCGGTTCCGAAAAGTCCCAGGGGCAAGCCGATTTTTCGTGTCATGAGATGTGATCTCCCCGCCGGTGTTCAACATGCCGGCAGCCCTTCCGCGAGGCCGCGCGCCATCAGAATTAACCGCTCATCGTGGATAACTCAAGCTGTTCGCGCGTACCGATGCCGGGTTTCGCGAGAAGTGTGTGAAATGAGAGGGAAAAGCAACGGCGGTTGCGGACCCGGTTTGAGGTAGTGTCGAGAAGGAAAGCAGGTTGCATTTGAAAAGAGACAGCGGGGGCAAGTCCACCGCTCGCTCGGCGAGACGTGCGTCGGAGCACGAAAAGCGAGCCGCCGGGCTTGCCCCGGCGGACTCAGTCCGACCGGGTGTGCCTACCGACGCGCCCGCTGGTTGCCGGGGCCGGACGGGGGCGGTAATCTGACGCGCGGAATATCTTTTCACAGGAGTGTCATCATGCGTTACGCACACGTTCTTTCTCTCGCGGTGGCGGCCCTGGGCTTCGTGCTGCTGGTGGATGGGCGGGCGGCTGAGCAAGCGGGACAGGTCAAGGAGCTGTTCAATGGCCGCAATCTCGACGGGTGGCGATATTACCTGGCCGACCATCTGACGGGCATGGAGGACGTGTGGAGCGTCAAGGACGGCGTGCTGGTCTGCAAGGGTGAGCCCATGGGCTACATCTACACCAAGCAGGCTTTCAAAAACTTCCGCGTGAGCCTGGAGTACCGTTGGGGGGGCGAAAAGCCGGGCAACAGCGGTGTGCTCATGCGGCTGAATGGCAAGCCCATGCCCTTGCCGCGCTGCCTCGAGTGCCAGCTCCAGCACGGCAAGGCCGGTGATCTGTATGGCTTCCACGGGATGAAGCTGGCCGGCGACGAGGGGCGGCTGCGCCAGGTGAAGGGACACGAATTGGGCGGCGATCTGACCGGCGTGGCCCGAGCGGCCGGGGCTGAGAACGAGCCCGGCCAGTGGAACAAGGTCGAAGTCGTCGCTCAGGGCGGCTCGTTGCGCGTGACCATGAACGGCAAGCTCGTCAACGAAGCGAAGGACGCCGAGGTCGTGGCGGGGCCCATCGGTCTGCAATCCGAGGGCGGCGAGGTCCACTTCCGCAATATTCGCGTCGAGACGTTGCCCGACTGATCGCAACGCTTACGACAGCAAACCGCGAGCCGCCGGGCTTGTGCCCGTGCGGCTCATCCGACCGCGTGCGATGACAACGGGTGCGAAGGTCATCAATTCACTTCTCCCGCGTCAAAGGAGCACCATCATGCACGGACCTGGAATGACCGAAATGATCGTGGTTGTCTTCCAACTCAGCCTGCTGGGATTGATGGTCGCCGGTGGTTGGAAAATGCTGGAGGAAGCGAATCAGCCGGGCTGGGGCGTACTGATCCCAGCTTACAACCTCGTACTCGCGTTGCGTCTGGCCGGCAAGCCGATTTGGTGGATCATCCTGCTGTTCATCCCGATCGTCAACTTCTTCGTCGGGGTTGCAGTGGCGGTGGCGATTTCGCGGAATTTCGGGAAAGGATTCTTGTTCGGTCTGGGCCTTTTGTTCCTTTCCTACATCTTCTGCCCCATTCTCGGCTTCGGCCGCGCCGAGTACGTGCCCGCCGGTCTGCCATCCATGGATCAATTGGGAGCAGATCCGCGCGCGGCGGCGATTCGCTGAGACAGGGTGTGTTCGATCCAGGCGGCGGTATCGGCGTTGCAGCGGATACCGACGTCGAGCAGCGTGCGGTGCAGGTGGCGAAGCGGTGCGTCCCCCTGCCCGATCCGAACGCGATACCATTGCGAACTCTTGCGGTCTACCAGAACGGTATCCGCTTCGTGCCATGTGAACAGGCGGGCATCGGTTGACGTCTGGCCGGTCATGTCGGCCACGTATCCGAAGCCACCCGCGGTGAACAAGAACGTCTCGATGCCTTGGCGTTCGCGCTTGCTGCTTGACACGAGATAGGCGACGAGCCCGATCCATAGAGCGGCCCCGGCCAGCACCGCCCATTGCTGGGAACCGGGGATCAGTAGCAGGACAAAGAGGTTCGAGCCTGTGTAGCCAACCAATCCGACGATCACCCAGAGCCACTTGCGTCCCGTGCCCAGGCTGCTGGTCCCACGCGAGATGCCGGTCAGGACGAACGTCTGGTCATCGTATTCGAAGCCGCATTCCGGGCACGAGTGCGTGGTGGGCAGCCCTTCCAACGAATAGCCGCATCGCGGGCAAGCCAATAGACGGAGCTTTCCGCTCAACGGCCCCGGTGATGGCCTCGAAAGACTGTCCATGGCGATCACGTTGTCACGCACCTATCGGCCTGTCAAGTCGGCCGAGTCTCGCGGAAGCGCAGGACGCATCGCGGGCAGCCCGCGCAGAGCCGCTCCCCGAACTCGAAGCGGATCGTATCGCCGAACTCCGACGCCCAGACGGCGTGCTCGGCCGTGCAGATGGTCCGGCCGATGGTGTCGGCCAGATGCTGGCGGTTGGATCGCACGAGCAGGTTCACCCACGGGCAGTCAGCGATGGAGATCTCGAAACCGTCAGCGTTGGACGCGAGGTCGAAGGCGTAATCCTCGATGCTTAACTTGGTGGTGAAGCACTCCCGCAGGGCATCCATGCCCGCGGTCAGGCCGGTGAGCTCTTTCAGCTTGCGGGCCTGGATCTTGGGCATGATCCGCCAGACCGCCTCGTCCACCTGCAGGGCGGTCTCGAAGTCGGCGCGCTCCTCCAGCTTCATGAACCACAGCCCGTCGACGGCCGTGAAACTCCGCTGGAAATAGGCTGCTATCTGCCGGTCGGATAAGGGAATCATGATTCGGGCTCCCGGGCGTCGGGACTCGCGTCCCCAGTAAAACGTCGATCGCCGATCCTTCCTGTTGTTTCCTGCGTGCCGAATAACTGCGCCACAATATCAGGACATCTGTGCACATGAGAAACAGCTCGCTTGGCCTGATCCGGAATTTCAGTATACTGCGGTGACGGGGTGGGAGTCAGCCCCCGGGCGCCACTCAAACAAGGCGCACCGGATCGGCCTCTCTATCACGTCCGAATCTCGATTGTCGGGCCCATTAAAAAAGGCGGTAATCCAATGCTCGGGATCGAAGATCCATTCGTATGGCTGGCCTATGTGCTGTCTGCAGTCAGCACGCTGTTGTGTGTGGTCTACGGCATCGTCAACTGGAATCGCGGCGACGATTCGGTCGCCGCCGAAGACATTGAGTGGGCCGCTCACGAGGCCGAGGCCCGGCAATCGGACTGACCTCGCGGCTTTTCGGATGTGTTGACCGGATTGTAGGCGAGGATCGGCGGAGTCGAAACCCACCGCTCGTAGACGGAGTGATCTGTTCATGCTGGCACAAGCAATCGGGCCGTTCGAAGTCAGTCTCGTCGTGTTGTACCTGGCCGTGGTGGCATATCTGGGCTGGTTGGGCTATCGCCGTACGCAGAACGCCACCGACTATCTCATCGCCGGCCGCAAAGCCCATCCGTTCATCATGGCCCTGAGCTACGGCTCGACGTTCATCTCCACCAGCGCCATCGTCGGCTTTGGCGGCGTGGCCGGCCTGTTCGGCATGAGCGTGCTATGGCTGACGTTCTTCAACATCTTCGTGGGCATTTTCATCGCCTTCGTCGTGCTCGGCGGGCCCGTCCGCCGCATGGGCCATCGCCTCGACGCCCATACCTTTCCCGAGTTCCTGGGACGCCGCTACGACAGCCGGTTCATCCAGGTGTTCGCCGGCCTGATCATCTTCTGCTTCATGCCCGTGTATGCCGCGGCCGTCATCATTGGCGGCACCGAGTTCATTACGGCGGCGTTCAAGATCGACTATCACGTGGCCGTGCTCGTGCTCAGCTCCATCGTGGCCGTCTACGTACTGGCCGGCGGCCTCAAGGGTGTCATGTACACCGACGCGCTGCAGGGCGGAATCATGTTCGTGGGCATGGGCGTCCTGCTGGTCAGCGCGTATTGGATCGTGGGTGGTATTCGGCAGGGGCACGCGGATCTGACCGCCATGGCCGACCAGGTGTTCGTGGGGTTCAAAGCCATTGGGCATCGCGGCTGGACGGCGCTGCCGGCGTTCGGCTGGGGTAAGCCCGCCGGCCTGCCCGCCGATGCGCCTTCTCCGTATGATCTGTGGTACATCGTGTTTACCACCATTGTGCTCGGCGTGGGGATCGGCGTGCTTGCCCAGCCTCAATTGGTCGTGCGTTTCATGACCGTCAAGAGCAAGCGGGAACTGAACCGGGCCGTCCTGACCGGTGGGTTCTTCATCCTGATGATGACCGGCGTGGCCTTCACCGTCGGCGCCTTGAGCAACGTGTACTTCTACAAGCATGAGAAGATCGTCGGACGCATCGTCGGCGTGACCGAAAGGGCCGACGTGATCGTCAAGAAAGAGCGCGACGTCGAAAAGCGGCTTCCCTGCAAGCTCCTGCACGTGGATACGGTCGACGACAACGAGCCGGACTTTCACGTTATCGCCGAGGGGTTGGACGCCGCGGCAGCGATCCTGCCCAAGGCCGAGATCCGCGACCTCGGCGATGGTCGGGTCGAGATCCTGCCCAAGGCGACCAGCTTCACGCGAGCGCTCGTTCGCAAGGGCAACGATTGGATGCTCAACCCCGACAGCATCATCCCGAACTACGTGACCAGTTCGATGCCCAAATGGTTCGGCATCCTGTTCCTGCTCACGCTCCTGGCGGCGGCCATGAGCACGATCTCCAGCCAGTTCCACACCGCGGGCACGGCCCTCGGTCGAGATGTCATCCAGCAGTTGTTCCATCGAGGCGACGCGGGCGGTCACGGCACGCACGTGGTGCGGCTGGGGATGATCGTGGGCATCGTGGTGGCGGTGATTTTCTCGTACTACGCCCGCGGTGGCTACATCGTGGCTCGGGCGACCGCCATCTTCTTCGGTCTGTGTGCGGCGGCGTTCCTGCCCAGCCTGATCGGCGGCCTGTTCTTCAAACGCATGACGCGAGTGGCGGCGATCTGCTCCATGGTGACCGGCTTTGTCATCTCGGGCTTCTGGGTGCTGTTCGTCAAGGCGAGCGAGGCTGGCGCCATCGGTATCGTCCAGCGGGTCACCGGCGGCAAGAACAGCATCCTGGTTGACTATCCCAACTGGCCGGTGGTCGAGCCCATCGTGATCGCGCTGCCCATCTCAGCGCTGGTGGCCGCGGTGGTCTCGCTGCTGACGCGACCCCCATCCGACGCGCACCTGGAGCGCTGCTTCGGCGGGGCGAAAGCCGCTCCGGCGCCCGCGCCCCAGCCGGTTGAAGTGACAGCGTGATCCGCGGACATTCGCGGTTCAAAACTCTGGGAATTCGCTACTGCGCGTGAAGCCGCGATGGCCTGCAGGCCGGCCGACCCATCCGGGGTCGGATTACTTCTCGTGCACGGACAGCTCGGCGATGCTGGTGAATTCGGCCGAGCCGCCGGGCTTGCCCACGAGGCGGATGGCCGTGGTCGTCACCGGCTGAAACGTCGCCTCGAAGCGGAATTCGCCGCGGCGAGCCCGCTCGACGTTGAACGGCGGATCGAGCCGCAGGTTCTGCACGTCGGTCCAAGCACCGTTGCCGCTGCGATATTGGATGGCCACGCTCTCGAACCAGCCGCCGTTGGGGAACACGGGGCCGAACTGGACTTTGATGCGGCCGACGCTCACCGGCTGTTCCCACTCGTAACCGTAGAAGTCCTCGGCCAGCGTGTTTTCACCGTCGTAGCTGTCGTAAGCGGGCTTGGGCATCTCGTCGCGCAGGACGTTGCGGTCCCGCGATCCGGTGCCGGTGGGCTTGGTGACCGCGGCCAGCACCTTGGACGCCGACAGGGCGAGGTTCTTCTCCCGCACAAACAACGGCAGCTTCGTTGTGCGGGTAGTCGTGCGATCTTCGACGCGCACCTCGACCTCATAGTCGCCGATCTTGCGAGGTGTGCCTGTCAGTACCAGTCGGCCTTGCTGGTCGCGGGCGATGTCCATACCGCTCGGCAGCACGCCGGCGATCGAGGCCACGCGAGCGGTCTTGGGGTCGCCGCCGATGATCTCCGGCTCGACGGTCACAGACTCGCCCCGCTGCAGGCGGATGGGATACAGGCGCACCTCGAGCGGTGGCGTGAACCGGGCTGCCGTATTGATGACCAGCACGGCGTCATCACCGCTGCCCTCGACGCGGCCGCCGTGAGCGACCACCAGGTCGATGCCCAGCTTCGCGGTTCTCCGGGCTATATCAGTCAGCTTGCCGTCCGGCAGGTTGTCCCGCGTGCGATTCTTGTAAAAGTCGTTGAGCGGCAGCGTCCAGCCTTCTACCGGGTGCGTGTATTTACGCGGCAAGGACCGACTGCCGTGAATGATGGCCACCAGGCCGGCCAGCGTGGCACACTGGTTGTCGGCGTCGTAACCGGCCATGCACGCGTAATTCATGGTTTTTTCGAAATCGCCTTCGCCGTAGAGCAGTGCCAGCACGCCCAGCGTTCCGTTGAGCAGAGCGCTGACACGGCCGGTGTACGTGCCTTCGGGCAGCCCCACACCGTCGTGATATTTCTCTTTGATCTTCTTGCGGACCGCGACCCAGTCGCTGCCGTGCTCGGCCTTCCATCGTCGCACATCGTCAATGGCCGTGCGGAAGATGCTGTCCTCGGGCAGGGCTTCGTAGCCGATCTGGCAGAGCTTTTCGACGTCGGACTCGAAGAACGCGGCCGACCACATCACGTTGTACCAGATGGTCGGATGCGTGCCGTACTGGTCGTTGGTGACCTTGGCCGCCCAGTCGGCCTTGGCCGCCGAGTATTCGAGCATGCCGGGCGCAGTGACGGCCCAGATTTCGCACACCAACTGCGGGTCGATCTGGAACCAGTTGGTGTTGATGCCGCGCCGGCCGGTGTGCGGGGGCAGGTAGCCGCGGTTCATCAGGTCGCGGGCTGAGTAGTTGGCCACCCAGATGTAACGGTTGATGTGTTTCTTCCAGAACTCGGCCAAATTCTCGTACGTCGGCTCGGGGCCGTACTTCTCCATGCAGAACAGATCGACGTACTCGATATCGGTATCGTCGTCGCTAAACGCCCCGTTATGTTCGCGCATCCGCTGGAGCGTCTCGTCGGCCCAGCCGGGGATGGGCTCGGTCCGCGGCTCATCGTTGTATTTGAATTCGTGCGCCAGCCCGTACATGTTCCCGATGCACTGGCCCAGCCAGGAGGCGTACACCTTGTCGTGGTATTCGGCGACTGCGATTTGTCGCGTCTGGGCCGCACAGCCGGTCAATCCTGCCGGAATCCAGAGAACAAATGCCGCAGCGAATGCGTTTCGCATGAGACCCCTCCCTCTGAGCGCGGGCTTCGGGAGCCCGCTGGACACGGGTGGCGGCAGGAATCGCCCATGACATGAGAGCCGTGCTTGCGGTACAGGCATTCTTCCTGCCGAATGCACGCTCGAAGCGTGCCTCACAGTATCTGCCTTGCCGATGAGTACCGGGCAGGGTATCGCCAGGTCGCTCCGGGCTCAAGTGGCGATACGGGTCACGACTTGTCACGTGCCACGGTTGCGGCGATAACGATGGGCGGCTCAGCTCGCAGGAGGTCTCAACATGCTCGTAATACGATCGCATCGGTCAAGAGTGGGAATTCTGGCGGCGATGCTACTTGCGGCAGCGGCGGGGTGCTCGCAGAGCCGCGAGCGGCTGGTGGACATTGCTGACGTGGACCCGCGGATTCTGGTCGACATCCGCTATGCCACCGCGGACAACTTCATGGGCCGGCCGCTATATCCGGTCAACCGCTGTCTGCTTCGCGAAAGCGTGGCCCACCGACTGAGCCGCGTGCAGGACGACCTCGCTCAGCGGGGCTATGGCCTGAAGGTGCACGATGGGTATCGACCGCTGAGCGTGCAGAAGCTCATGTGGGAGGTCATGCCGGACGAGCGATACGTGGCCGACCCGGCCAAGGGATCGCGGCACAACCGCGGGGCGGCCGTCGATGTCACGCTCGTGGACGCCTGGGGGCGGGAACTGCCCATGCCCAGTGCCTACGACGAGTTCAGCGACCGAGCTCATCGCGACTACGCGGGCGGCAGCGTCGAGGCCCGCTACTATCGCGATCTGCTGATCGAGGCCATGGAGCGCCAGGGCTTCCAGAACTACGGAACTGAATGGTGGCACTTTGACGCGCCGAATTGGGAGCGATATCCCGTGATGGACGTGCCCCTGCGAGAGGATGTCCTCTCGTCCGGCTCATAGCTGACAGCTTAAAGCTCACAGCTCTTGGGTCACGGCCCGACGGGGCGCAACGGCTCGAGCTGGCTTTCGTCACAGGTGCCGTTGAGCACGATGTTGTTATACATCAGCAGCGTGCCCTTGCGCCGCTCGAGATTGATCATGGCGATGTTGTAGTCGGCCAGAGCCTGGAGCAGGTTCTGCCGTGCGCTGGCCAGCAGTTCGTGAGCATCGAGCTCGACCTGCAAGGTGGCGACGTCGCGCGCCGTCTGGCGAAGTTGCGTGGCAACGAGCTGTTCCTGGCTGGCCTGAGCCGACCGCAGGGCAGGGCCGATCTGGTCATATGCCGAGTGCAGATCGCGGATGGCGGTCTGCGTTTCCAGGATCACGTTCTCAATCTGGGCCCGGTGGGCAGCGATGGCCTGGGCCTGGCGGAGCCGAGCCTGCCGCAACACCGATTCCGGCCCGCGATTGCCGATGGGCCATTCGAACTGCAGTTGGAGCAGATATTCGTCGAAATCCTTGTTCGACATCTGCTTGAACGCGCGATCCCAATTGCCGCCCAGCCCGTCGACCGTGTACCGCAGGACCACATCCAGTCGCGGCAGGGCCTGATTCTTGGCGATGCCGATGGCCACCTGCGCCTGCTCAATCTGCAACCGCGCTTCCCGGAGTTCGGACCGGTACGACAGGGCGGCCGTCACTTCGCCCAGGACGTCCACGATCAGCGGCTCGACGCGAGGCAGATCGGTGGGGATGATCTCCAGGTCGGCTACCAGGTTCAAATCGGGATCGTTGATCAGTGCCTTGAGCGCGTCTTCGGCGTTGCGGACCTGGTTGCGGGCGCGGATGAAGTCAGCCTGCCGCACCTCGTAGCGGGCCTCGGTCTGCTTGACCTGGGCGCGGAAGACGTCGTAACCCAGATCGAGCCGCTCGCGCAGCGAGTTGAGAATGGTCTCCAGGTTGGTCAGCAGTCGGGCGGCCACGCTGACGCTTCGGCGGGCCTGGTACAGCCGCCAGTAGGCCTGCTCGACGTTGAAGATCGTCTCCCGCATCTGCCGCCGCAACTGCTCCTCGCTGATGCTGCGGTCGAGCTTGCGGAGCTCGATCTGCGAACGGTTGAAGTCGATGCCGAACCCGCGGAGGATGGGCTGGCGGAACTCGACGAAGTACTGGTTGAAGTACGCCGGATTGAGCGTCAGGAAGATCAGGTCGGTTTCCGTGCGTGTGACCGCGTAGCCGGTCTGCACCTGCATGCCGCTGGACAGCAGCTTGCGGATGCCGCTCGTCCACACTCGCGTCTGCGTGTCCGTCCCGCTCAATTGCGAAGCACTCGGACGGTTCTGCTTCTCGTACGTGAAGTCGGTGAAGAAGACGGCGTCGAACTGCGCCTCGGCCTCGACGACCCGGCCCGACTCGATGGCGGGGTTGTAGGCCGCCACCTGGATGGCGTGGCTGTTGAGCACCGTCCGACGGACCGCCTCTTCCAGACTGAGGCGGACGACGTTGGGCCGGCGGATGCTCTCCAGACGCTTGATCAATTGGGGGTACGCGACCTGCCGCTCCAGCAGACTGGTTCGCTTCTCCTGGAGAATCTGTCGTTGAATGGGCGTGATATCCGAGACGGCCAGTTCCTTGTCGATCTGCTCGAGCTCTGCCGGAATGCGGTCGAGTTCCGCCTGGACCGCCTGCAGCTCATCCCCGGGATCGGGGACCTGAACGACGATCTCCTCATAATTGTTGGCCGGCTGCGTCTCGGCCGGGCCGGCGGGCCGCACGGGAAGATCGCGCGGAGGGATGGGAGACGGAGATTCCGTCAGACGGGCGGCCGCAATTTCGCCGGCTCGACGCGACGGGCCGTTCTGCACCGGCGGCTCGGTTTTCGGCTCGCAGCCCAGCAGGAGCAGCACCGCGCACAACCCGGAAAACCGCTTGACGCAATGGGACCACCCTGACAGGGGCATCCAGACTCCTTGATCAGATCTTCTCGAGGGTGGATCGACGGGCGGCCGTACCGGCGGGACCACGCTTTTCCGCCGCATATGCCCATCGACTCGCGGCATTCTAATCGGGCCCCACCCGGTGTCAACGCTGGCCGGTGCGTTGCTTGACAAGTCCCCGTCCGGCCTGAATACTTGTCGTGGGACGTGGCACGCGGCAACAACGGTCCTGTTCTTGTTAGCGCGGCCCTCGCCGCCAAGCACGGGGTCAGGACGCACGCGAACCGAGGTCATACCGTTTCCTCATCATCCCTGACGGGTTGTCGGCCGGCCGCGAACAACGCGATCGGCGGGTCGCCTCGAGTAGTCCGGGGAGGTTGTCGATTGCCAATCCTCACAACACAGCGCCACCGCAGACCGGCTTACACCTGGCAGGTTCGGCGAACCCGCCTGGCCGGCGGCAAAGGAGAGGCCTATGGCGGCGAGTAAACCGGTTTGGGGTATCGATTTAGGGCAATGCGCCCTGAAGGCGATCCGGGTTCAGCCTGGCGAAAACGGGCTGGACGCCATCGAATACGTCTATATCGAACACCCCAAGATCCTGTCCCAGCCCGACGTGGACCGCACCGCGCTGGTCGAAGAAGCGATGAAAAAGTTTCTCGATCAGCACGATCTGTCCAAGGAAACCATCGTGGTTGGCGTGCCCGGTCAACACACGCTGGCCCGGTTCAGCAAGCTACCTCCCGTCGACAAGAAGAAAATCCCCGAGATCGTCAAGTACGAAGCCCAGCAGCAGATTCCGTTCGACATGGACGAGGTCATCTGGGACTACCAGACGTTCACCTCGGGCGAGGGCGAGACGGAGGTCGGCATCTTCGCCATGCGGCGCGAACTGCTCCGCAACCACCTGCACTTCGTGGCCGGTTTCAACCTCGAGCCGGCGGCTGTGCAGTCCGGTCCGTTGGCGCTCTACAACGCTCTGGTCTACGACGGGATCGTCGGCAGCGAACCGGTGGCGATCCTGGACATCGGCACACAAAACGCCGACCTCATCGTGGTCGAAGGCGGCAGCCTGTGGACCCGCAACATCCCCATCGGGGGCAACAACTTCACCGAAGCCCTGTCCAAGACCTTCAAGGTTTCGTTCCGCAAGGCTGAGAATCTCAAGCGCGATGCCGCCAAGAGCAAATACGCTCGCCAGATCTTCCAGGCCATGCGGCCGGTCTTCGCCGACCTGGTCGCCGAGGTGCAGCGATCGATCGGCTTCTTCACCTCGTCGCGGCGAGGCGTGCGGCTCAACAAGGTCATCGCCATGGGGGCGGCCTTCAAGCTGCCCGGCCTGCAGAAGTTCCTACAGCAAAACCTGGGGATGGATATTGTGCGGCCCGCGGCGTTCAACAAGCTGAACGTCAGCGGTGTGGCGAACGCGCCGGTGCTCGTGGACAACCTCATGAGCTTCGGTGTGGCCTACGGCCTGGCCCTGCAGGGGCTGGGGCAGGGGCAGATCACCAGCAACCTGCTGCCGCCCGAGATCGCCAAGCAAGTGGTCTGGCGCCGCAAGACGCCCTGGTTCTACGGAGCGGCCGCGTGTCTGGTCCTCTCGTCGCTGGTGGTCTGGGGACGAACGTTCAGCGACGCCAGCGTGATCGAAAAAGCCAAAGCGACCGGCACCGCCCAGAGTTTCAACGTCGTCTACGATCCGAACGACAAGGAGCAGACCAACCCCAAGGTCGATCCGAACGCCATCGCCGCCCTCAACAGCGCCACCATTGCGGGCGCTACGCCGGTCGATCGGGCCACCACGGTGATCAATCTCTCGAATCACTTCGACGAGATCACGAGAAAGCTGCTGTCCATGAACGACCAGTTGATCTCCGAGGCCGACCGGGTGGCGTCGCTGCACGCTCAGAAGTCGGTCTGGCCGGCGATCCTGCGCATGATTCACTCGGCGCTGCCGGTGGATCCACAACTCAACCAGGCGATGCGCAAGGGGCCCGAGGCCTACCGTGAGTTGATCGCCTCAAATCCCGAGGCCTACGCCCGGCCGAAACGCAAGCAGATTTTCATCACCGGGATGACCAGCGAGTTCACGCCGGACGTGATGAGCGACTTCAACGCTCGCCGGGCGGCGGCTCGCCGCGGTGCCGTCACGGGCGATGCGCCATCGGGTGAAGCCAAGCCCGGGTTCATCATCACCATGACGGGCCAGACCACGCACGCCGAGAATTACGAGTTCGTCAAGAAGAACTTTTTCGCCAACCTGGAGAAGGCCAAGGACAAAGAGGCCTACGTCGCCGCCGTTCAGTGGGTTGACGGCTGGTCGCTGTCGCAGGTCTCCCGGTCGGATACCGGGCCCGTCGGCTTCGCCGGCGGCGCAAGAACCGTGTCCGCCGGCGAGATCCCGTCGGTGGTGCTCAACGCGCCCAAGACGGATCCGGTGACGAAGGAGTCCACGGCGACCGACTGGGCCTTCCAAGTGGTCATCGCGGTCGTGCTGGGCGAGAAGCCCGCACCGGCGCCCGCCGACGGTGGAGCCGGTTGAAGCCGCACACGGACACCAGAGTTCCATCGACCTCCGCTCGGGGTTCAAGGATGGTGAGATAAATGGCAAAAATCCAGCAATGGGTGAAGGCGAACCTGACGATCGTGATCTGCGGCTCACTGGCCCTGGTGTCCATCGTCCTGCTCCTCCTGGGGATGTTTCTGCCGACGGCCCAGGCGGACTTGGCCGCGGATAAGTCGGTCTATGACGGGTTGCAAGGCATTCCCGGCAAGGCGGCCAACGAGCGCGTGATCGAGGAATTGCGCCGCAAGCAGGCCGAGGTGAATCGGAGCGTGCAGGCATTTCTCGCCGCCGCGGCCAAGACTACGCCCCGCACGCTGCTGCATCCGGACGTCTTCCCCGAGCCGAAGGAACGTTTCGACGCCACCGAGTTCAAAGACGAGTGCGACCGCAAGCGGCTTGCCTTGCTGGCTCTGCTCAACGCCAAGGATGAGCCCGGCCAGGCGGAGATCGACGATTTCCGCGAGCAGATCCTGCGGGCCAAGCAGCGGCAAATGCTGCAGGAAGGTGAGACGCCGGCGGCCAGCACGAATCTGTTGCCCATGCCGGGTGGTGTCCGTTCGCCGGCGGCACCAGGAGGGCGGTTCGGCTTTAGTGCCGGATTCGGACCGGCTGCGGCCGGCGGATTCCCCGGCGCGGCCGCCCAGATTCCCGACGGCATGAGCCCAGAGGAATGGGTCAAAGAGGATCCTCACGCGGGAGCCAGCGTCAAGCGGGCTCGCGAGATTTACTGCTACGCCAAGGACGAATCGCTGGATCCGCGATCCCTGATCACCGATCGCTATCCTTCGCCGGAAATCATGTGGGAGGCCCAGTGCAGCCTGTGGATCCAGGAGGACATCCTGCAGGCTCTCGCGCGGCTCAACACCGAGGTGGCCAATCAACTGCCCGAGCAGGATCGCTGGGTGGGCAATCTGCCCGTCAAGCGTCTGGTGTACTTCATCACCGGCAGCCCGTTGAAGGCTTCGTCCGGCGGTGATGTGGGAACATCCGGGCGATCAATGGGCATCTCGCACTCGCAGGCCAAGAGCGTGCTGGATCCGGTGCCGCCGTCGTCCAGCTTGTTCACCAACCGGCAGGCCGGCGAGAACCTGGACGTGATCCCGCTGACGATCGGCTTGGTCATTGACTCCAATTACCTCTTGCGAGTTTTGGACGAGATCAGCAAGATCGGCTTTTACACCACGCTGTCCGTCAGTTACGAGGCCATCCCCTACGACCCCACGTTGCGGGGCTACATCTACGGCCCGGCGCCGGTCATTGGAGTGCGTCTCGAAGTCGAGCATTGCATTCTGCGCGACGCGCTCACGATCGGCGACAAGAAGTACGTCGATCTGATGCCTGAAACCATCAAAACCGGCACCTGGGTCAGCCCCACCGTGGGCGGTCCCGCCGGCGGCAGCATCGGTGGAGATCGAGGCTTCGGTCCCGGCTTCAGTCCGCGGGGATATGGGCCGGACGGACCGCGACGGGGACGATTCGGTCCGGGGGACAACTGACCGGATCACGTGGGTTCGGCAACCAAAAGCGTGTCGTCCCGCGTGACGGGGCGAGGCTCGAAAAACTTCGCTTTTCTGCGGCGTCGAAGAACATCGCGGAACCTCAGGAATTCCGCTCGTCGCCGCCGCAACCAAAGGGAATACGCATTCGTCCGAGGAGAGTGGACTTATGGCCAAGCAGAACGTCGGCTTCGCCGAGCGACATCTCGAAAAGATCGTAGTCGGGGTGGCGGGGGCCGTGCTGGCGGCCATGCTCTTCCTGTACGTCATCCAGGACCCCTATGTGATCGAGGTGTCCGGCGAGACGCTCGGACCGTCTGCGTTCTATCCCGCACTGGACGAGCAGGCGGCCCAGATGCTCGGCAGACTCAAGAACGCCGGCTCCAAAGAAGTCACGGAGTGGAAGCCTCCATCGCCGCCGGCTCAACGAAACGCGACCGATCTGCCGGTGGTGTTCGCACAGTTGGCCCCTCCGGTTCCCGGATTGGAACTCGGCGTCGAACAGTCGGGACAACTTGATCTCGTGGGCATCCTGCCGCCCGGAAAGCCCGTGTGCACCGCGGGCAAGGGACAGGTGACATTGCCGTCCCCTCAGGTCGTTCTCTTCGGTGAGCAGCAGGCTCGTGCGCCTGAGCCACGCGTCACCGAGCAGAGCAGCGACGTGTCGTGGGCAGCCGTTTTCGCGACCATTCCCCGCCGCGCGCAGCAGGAGGCGTTCATCAAGGCGAAGTACTCGCCCGGCCCGGTGAACCGGCAGCTGTTGATCGTCACGCAGGTGGAGGCGGAGCGCCAGCGGCGATTGCCCAGCGGCGACTGGGGTCCGACGGAGAAGGTGGCCCGCGCTTACACGCCGGTGATCCTGAGCGGTCCCAAAACGCTGCAGATGTACACTCAGAACGGCCGGCCCTTCATGCCGCCCGACGAGTACCAGTTGTTCGAGAGGTTCAAGACCGAGGCCTTGCGGACGCAGGACGAGATTCTTCGTCCGCCGTTCCAGCCGTTGTTGCCTCCGGAGATGCAGGCCGAGTGGAGCGTGCCGGATAGTTTCCCCGACGGGGCGACGTTCGACTGGACGCAGGATTACAACGTCGCCGTTCCCGCACCCACTCTCGCCGCCCTCGACGGCGACAAGGGGGGACGGGTGAACTACCAAAAGGCCAAGCAGGAAATCGACGCTCTGATCGCGGCCGGCAACTACATCGAGGCCGAGAGCAAAATTTTGGCACTGATGGAGAACAACACCGCGCTGACGGCCAAGCAGCGCACCGACCTTCAGGAACTGGCCAACCAACTGGCTCCGCGGGTCGATGAGCTGCGGCAGCGGATCGAGCAGGAGCGGAACCGGCGACTGGAAGCTCAGGAGGCGACACTCGGTCCTGACACCGACCTGTTGTGGGTGACCGACCTCGGCGCCGAGCCGGGCGAGACGTACCGCTACCGGGTCAGAATTTGGGCACTCAACCTGCACGCCGGTCAGATCGACAAGTTGCGGAATCCGGAAGATGCGGCCAAACTGGTGCTCGCGGGCGAGTGGTCTGAATGGTCGGACCCGGTGCGGCTCAAGCCGATCCAGTATCTGTTCTGCACGCAGATTCGCTCCGAACAGACCATCGCCGTCGAGATCAACCAGTGGGCGAACGGCCAGTGGGACAAGACCACCAATCAGAGCATTGGCCTCGGACAGCCGGTGGCCTTTCAGGAGCGGCTCAAGAGCTTCAAGTATGACGCGGTGGCCGTCCTGGTCGATCAGGGTGTCCCGTACGAAGAGCGCAGTCTCGTGCGCAATACCATCCAGTATCGCAACCCGCAGCCGACGGATGCGGTGCTCTTCGTGCGCAGCGACGGCGAGGTGGAAGAGCACCTCGTGGCCGAGGACGTGAAGCGACGTCGAGAGATGGCGTCGGAGTTCGCGCCGCCCAGGGAGGGGGCGGGCCGCGAGATGATCACTCCGACGGGCGGCGGCGGGGGGCGCATCCCGGGCGGTCGCCTGGATCGATATGGCCCTCCGCGGGGCGTGCGTCCCGGCGGCCGTTTCACGGAAGACGATCGCTGACCTAACCTCCGTCTGCGGCGGAGTTTCCGCCTGATCGGGCCCGGCGCGGGGCCCGCCGACGTCGTAAGCGGAGCATGGGGCGGTGCCCTGGACTGGCGTCCGGGTCCGACCTGAGGTAAGCTTTGCGTCGGAAGCGACGGGGGGAATAAGACTTGGCGTGCATGGCCGGCGAAGTGGCGGCGTTCGCCGGCCCTGTATGGGCTTGACGAGTAGTTGTCCCTTTTGTCGTTCGTATGGGAAAGGGTAAGTGGCGCGGTCACCGCATTGAGAGGACCTGAGGGTGGAGTGTGCCACGCTCCGTCCACGATCGGTCTGTCCCCGCCCTGGTGGCTCCCGCAGGCGCAGACTAAGGAGGCCTTCCTTGAGTACGGGCAGGAATCTTCCCCGATGGTTTGTGACGACCATGATCGTAGGCATGCTGGGCTCTCCCGGCCTGGCCCAAACCGCGGCGGAAAAGCTGGACAAAGCCGCCTCGATGTTCAAAGCCGGCCAGTACGACGAGGCCAAGGCTTTGCTGATGGAGATCGAGCCCAACCAACTGACGGCTGAGCAGAACCGCACCCGCGGGGAGTTGGTCGAAGAAGTGGTGGTGGCGATCAATCAGTCGAACAAGGCGCGGCGCGATCTGCAGGACGCGGAGTCCGCCTTGGAAGCCAACGATCGCACTCGGGCGGCGGCGCTGTTCCGGGCGGTGCAGAACAATCCCTACGCCACCGAGGATCAGAAGAACCGTGCCCGCAACGGGCTGACCACCATCTCTCGGCAGGAAGAACTGGAGTCGCGGCTCGCCAGCCCGGCCACCCGTCCGGCGGCGGCCGCAGCCACCCAGCCCGCCGTGCAGGTGAACCGCGATTTCGTCTCCGGCCCGGGCGAGCCCGCTCCGCGTCCGCCGATGGCCGCGCCGCAGGCGGCTCCGGTGGCGGCCGCGCCGGCGAGTGACGCCGGTCTGGCTGCCCAGGCGGTTCGCGCGGGCAACGAGGCCCTGGGCCGCGGCCAGTTGGACGCGGCTGAGCTCCGCTTCCAGGAAGCTCTGCGCATTGTGCCCAACATGCCGGAAGCACTGAGCGGCCTGGAACTCGTGCGGCAGTACCGCCGGGCTGAAGGCCAGCCCGGGCTGCTCGACGAAGTGCAACAGCGGCGCCGCGCGGTGTCCCAGCGCGTCGAGGTGCTCTTCCGCCAGAACGAACGCGACATCCGCCAGGCCATCGAAGCCCGCCAATTCGACGTTGCTCGTGAACGGCTCGAATTGGCCCGTCGCCAGGTCGAATCAGCCCGCCGTGACTTCCAGCCCCCTGAGCGATACAGCGAACTGATGCGTCAGCTCGATTCGCTCGCCCGCTTCATCGAGAGCCAGCAGCGTGCCTTCGAGCAGGCCGAGGCGGCCGAGCAGCGGCGGGCCGCCCGCGAGCTGGAGGAGCAGCGTCGTGAGCGCGCTGAACAGGAGCGGCAGGAGCGTGTGGGACAGTTGTTCGACCAAGTTATGGAACTTCGCCGCGAGCGGCAGTACGAGCGGGCGGCCGAACTGCTCCGGGAAATCCTGGTCATCGACCCGAGCTATGAACGGGCCCAGTTCATGCTCGACATCATGGAAGACGCCGCGCTGGTCAAGAAGCAGCGGGAAGACCGCCAGGCCATCTTCGCCAAGATGGCTGAGGCGCTGCAGGAAGGCGAATCGACCCGTATTCCGAACGTGACCGGAGCCGGGGACAAGATCATCGCCTATCCGAGCGACGAAGAGTGGCGGATCATCACCGAGCGCGACCCTTACGGGGCCGGTCTCACCGGTGAGGAAGAAGCGGATCGTCGTACCCGCGAACGGCTGCGGGAAAGCGTTCCCAGCATCGATTTCCCCGAAGGCACAAGCTTCGAGGAAGTGCTGAATTGGTTGCGCGAACAGAGCGGCGTGTCCGTCGACGTGAACTGGAACGCGTTGGGCATTCTGGGCATCGACCGCACCACCGACACCTTGGGAATCAGCCTGCAGAACACGAAATTCGAAACCATCCTGCGCCTGCTGCTCGAGAACGTCGGCGGACCGGAAGCCGCCCTTGACTATGACATCATCGATGGCATCGTTCGCATCAGCACCCGTGAGGACCTCGACCAGAACACCAGCACCCGTGTCTACGACGTGAGCGACCTGCTCATCCGCATCCCCAGCTTCCGTTCCGAGGACAACGGCTTCGGAATGGGCGGCTATGGCGGCGGCTACGGCGGCGGCTATGGCGGCGGCTATGGCGGCGGCTATGGCAGCGGCGACCGCGAAGATGAGGAAGACGAAAGCCGCGAGGAAATCATCGAAGACCTGGAGGAACTGATCAAGAACCAGGTCGAGCCGGGCACCTGGGAACCCGAGGGCACACTCGGCTCGCTGCAGGTCTGGAATGACCGCCTGATCGTCACGCACACGTCGCGGGCCCATCAACAGCTCGTGGATCTGCTCCGTCAGCTCCGCGAGGCCAAGGATCTGCAGGTGGCCGTCGAAACCAAGTTCATCCGGCTGCAGAGCAACTTCCTCGAGCAGATCGGCGTGGATCTCGATATCGTCTTGAACCAGGGGAACGCCGGGTTGGATCAGGCCCTCATCGAAAACGCTCCGGCCGTCGATCCGGTCACCGGCGTGCGGTTGATGCAGCCGCGGCGGTTCACGCAACTGGGCTTCACCCCTGCTGTGGCAGGCTTCGGCACTCCCATGGACCAGGTGGCCCTGCAGCAGCCTTATCAGAACGTAGCCCTGGTGCCGCCGGGCAGTCCGGGCAACTGGTGGAGCCGGCATACCACGCCGGTGCCCATCGTCAACAACACGCTGGCCCTGGCCGCCCCGCGCAGCACGGGTATCCCGGGCAGCCTGGCGGGTGAGACGGCCACCATCCCGGCCTTCCAGATCTTCGGGAGCTTCCTCGACAACTTGCAGGTGGACTTCCTTCTGCGGGCCACGCAGTTGGACGCTCGCTCTTCAGTGGTCGATGCTCCTCGCGTCGTGACATTCAACAACCGCGGGGCCTACATCACTGTTCAGACCATGGCATACTACGTGGCCTTGCCGGGCTATCTGCCCGCTCCGGGTAGCGGTGTCGGCGGCCAGGCGGCGGGTGGGCGTGACCCGACAATTTCGATGATCCCGCGCGGCCGCACGCTGGATGTGTTGCCCACCGTCTCGGCCGACCGCCGATACGTGACGCTGACCGTCCGGCCGTTCGTGAGCGATGCCCGATTCAGCGTGTTCCAAGGCGCTACCGGTCCGCTGCAGCTGCCCGAGCAGGACATTACCATGTTGCGAACGAGCGTGAACGTGCCCGACCGCGGCTGGGTGCTGCTGGGCGGCTTGAAGCAGGCCGGCGAAACGGAAGTCGAAGCGGGCGTCCCGCTCATCAGCAAGATCCCCATTCTCAAGCGGGCCTACACCAACCGTTCCCGCGTGAAGGACGAGTCCGTGCTGTTCATCCTGCTCAAGCCGACGATCATCGTGCAGGGCGAGCAGGAAGAGGCGGCGTTCGAGGGATCGGCCGTCTCGGGTACCGGCATGTGACGCTGGTGCGGGCTTGACGCTTCGAGGCATTGGTCGCGGCGTCCGGCCGGAAATCGAAACAAAAATGCAAACGGCGCGAAGCGACAAAGCTCCGCGCCGTTTTTTGTTCGACATGGCGGCGCGAGTTTCCCAGCTGCGCTGTCGACACTGAGGCGCTCGAGGAGATAGCGAACCTTGGTGAACGGGGACGCGCAATTATTGCCGATTGTTGTCGTCCGCGTCACCGGCGTCGCGCCGCGAGCCCGGTGTTATGCGGAACGATTTGCGAACAAGGCGAAATTTTTTGCTTGAAATGGGGGCGGTCCCATGCTAGTATCCCGCCCATCTGGCTGAGTGACTTGTACTTGGCAGATGGACAAAGCGAATTCCCCGCGATTGCGGTCTTTGATGCGATTGCGGTTCCCGATGCTTTTCCCCTCCGGAAAACACCGGGCGTTCCTCACCGGGCGCCCGGTGTTTTCAATTTTACACATGCATGGCGAACGTTCCGCCGGCGCGAACGCCGGACTCAGGACCAGACGAACCGGTCGCCCGCCAGCCGTTGTTTGAGTGCCGTCATCAAGGCGTCCTCATCCGCTTCGGTGGGGGCGATGTAGGTCACCGACCACCGCAGATGCGGGCCGGCGTCATCCCAGGGGACCGTGCAGATCGAACGTTCGCGAATCAGGAATTGCGAGGCATCCTCGGCCGAGGCGAACGTGGGACCGTTTTCCAGTCCGCGCGGTGCCGGGGTGTAAAGGAAGTAGGTGCCGCCGGGCATCTCGGCCTGAAAACCGATCTCTCGCAACGTGGCGACCAGCTTGCGGAGTCGCCGCTCGTACTTGGTGCGGATGCGGACGGGAATGCTCGGATCGTTGAGGGCGGCGGCGGCGGCTTTCTGCGTGGCCATGAATTGTCCGCTGTCGGAGTTGTCCTTCACATCGGCGAACGCCCGCACGATCAGCGGGTGGCCGGCGACGAAGCCCATACGCCAGCCGATCATGTCGAAACCCTTGCTCATGGAGTGCACTTCGACGCCCACTTCCATGGCCCCGTCCACCTGTAGGAAGCTGAGCGGCTTGCGGCCGTAGGTCAGGAGGATGTGAGCGGCATCCTGCACGACCACGACCTTGTGGCGCAGGGCAAAGTCGATGACCTTGCGGTAGAACGCCTCGTCGGCCACCTGGCCGGTCGGGCTGTTGGGATAGTTGATCACCAGCATCTTGGCCCGCCGGGCGATATCTTCCGGAATCGCATCCAGATCGGGGAAGAACTTGTTCTCGGGCAACAGAGGCAGCGAGAACACCTGGCCGCCGTAGTAGCGGGTGTGTGTGCCGGCCACCGGGTAGCCGGGCACGGTCATGAGCGTGATGTCGCCGGGGTTGATGAAGCAGGCCGGCAACATGGCCAACGCCGGCTTGGTGCCGATGCAATGGTTGATCTGCGTGACCGGGTCGAGCTTGACGCCGAACTCGCGCTGCATGAAGGCGGCCGCCGCATCTTTGAAGGCCTGAATGCCGTTGTCGGCGTAGCCGCGATTCTCGAGCTTGTCGACCTCGGCTTTCATAACCGCGCGGACCGACTCGGCCGCCATGTCGTCGTTCTCGCCGATGCCGAAGTCCAGCAGCGGCCGATCGGGGAAATCGGCGATGGCCGCCCGCTTGGCTCGCTTGATTTTCTCGAACTTGTAGATGGCCGTGCCTTTGCCGTACATCGCCCCGCCGATGCGGTCGGCGAACAGCGTCTGGAAATAGGGGTCGCTCATTGGAAAGAAGCTGTGAGCCATGAGCTGTGAGCCATGAGCCGGACAAAGACGGAAGCTATCAGCTGTCAGCCGTTAGCTGGTGGGTGTCAGCGATCGGCTTTTGGTTGTCCGGGTCGCGGCTGTCAGCCGGAACCAAGAAATCGGCCGGCATCCTGAACCGGCCGCCAAACCATAGAAAATAGCACGAATAGGGCGGGCAGACAAATTGGGAGAGCTATGAGCCGTGAGCTGTGAGCTATGAGCCGGCGGGGCCGATGCACAGCCGCCGCTCACGCGAAGGGATTCGGTGGAAGCCGGACCATCAGGCGGGATCAGTCGGTGAAGAATTCTACGATACTGCAACTGAAGCCGGGAAGAATCATCTCGTCGGTCAGCACGTCTTGACCGGCCATGATCACCGGTTCGCTGTCCGGGCGAAACACGTGGACTGCCCGAGAGGCGGGATCAACGATCCATACCCGATCAACGCCCATGGCCAGATATTCGCTGGTTTTTCGAAGAAGATCTGTCCACCCTCGTCCCCGCCCGACGACTTCGATCGCCAACTCGGGAGGAGTGGTTTGAAATCCTCTCGGGTAGGTTCCCCTGGCTAATCGCTGGTAGGAGTAGTACAGCGCATCGACTGCCCGGACGGTGTCGGGCTGTTGTTCGACGAGCAGTCCCGTCTCGTTGGTCCAGACTCGCCCGGCTTTGGACTGCAGAGCCCAAGCGCCGAGAATCGCCACGATTTTTCCGGGAACCGAACTGTGGGGGCCCGCGCCGGGTGACAATTTGACCACCTCCCCGCGGACGAGTTCGCAGGGGCCGAGTTGATCGGCGATTCGCTCGAATTCCGCGGCGGTCATGAGAGTTTCGGTGGACATGATGGGAACCTCCCATTCATTCTAAATGGTCCCAGGCTTGAGAGCCAAGGGCATTTCGGGCTGCTGGCGTTGCAGTTATACTGCCCGGCGGCCTGAACGACGGGTTCTGCGAACCCGGTGAACGTGGGGTGGGAACGCCACCGGCGGGGCGCCGGTACCACACGAGAAGAGGGAAGACACGAGATGGCACTGCTTTGCGGAATCGATATCGGCACGTCGGCGACGAAGGTCTTGCTGTGCGACGAGAAGGGCAAAGTGCTGGCCACCGCGGGCGTGGAGTACCCGGTGTACTCGCCTCAGCCGGGCTGGTCGGAGCAGGAGCCGGACGACTGGTGGAAGGCGACGGTGGCGGGGATCGCGGCGGCGTGCAAGAAGGCCAAGGTCAAGCCGGACCGGATCACGGGCATCGGCCTGTCAGGCCAGATGCACGGCAGCGTGTTCGTGGACAAGAACGGCAATTCGCTGCGGCGGGCGCTGCTGTGGAACGATCAGCGGACCGCGGCCGAGTGCGCGGAGATCGAATCGCGGGCGGGCGGCCGCAAGAAGCTCATCAGCATGGTCTCCAACGTCGCGCTCACCGGCTTTACCGCTCCCAAAATCCTCTGGGTCCGCAAGCACGATCCCAAGACGTACGGCAAGACGTTCAAGGTGCTCCTGCCCAAGGACTACATTCGGCTCAAGCTCACCGGCGAATACGCGGGTGACGTGAGCGATGCAGCCGGCACGCTGCTGCTCGACGTCAAGAAGCGGCGGTGGCACAAAGGGCTGCTCGAGAAGCTCGAGATCGACGCCGACCTCATGCCGCCGGTGTTCGAATCGCCGGAAGTGACGGGCACGGTGAGCGCGGCGGCGGCCAAGCTGACGGGGCTCAAAGCGGGCACACCGGTGGTCGGCGGGGCGGGCGATCAGCCGGCCGGGGCCGTCGGCAACGGGATCGTGCGCAGCGGCATTGTGTCGGCCACCATGGGCACGAGCGGCGTGGTGTTCGCCCACGCCGACGAACCCGTGCCCAATCCCGAGGGTAACCTGCAATCGTTCTGTCACGCCGTGCCGGGCAAGTGGTGCGTGTTCGGCTGCATGCTGTCGGCCGGCGGCTCGCTGCAGTGGCTGCGCGACACACTGTGGGCCGAGCAGGTGCGGGTGGCTCGCAAGGCGAAGAAGGACCCGGGCGATCTGTATCCCAAGTTGATCGAGGAGGCCGCCCAGGCTCCCCCCGGCTGCGAAGGGCTCGTGTTCCTGCCCTATCTCACCGGCGAGCGTTGTCCCTATCCCGATCCGCAGGCGCGCGGCGCGTGGGTTGGGCTGACCGTGCGGCACCGGCGCGAGCACCTGATTCGCTCGGTCATCGAGGGGATCACGTTCGGCATGCGCGACCAAGTGGAAATCATGCGGCGCCGCGGCGTGGCGGTGACCGAAGTCCGCGCCTCGGGCGGCGGGGCGGCCAGCGCGTTCTGGCGACAGATGCAGGCCGACATGTACAACGCCAAGGTGGTCACCATCAACACTCGCGAGGGCGGCGCGCTGGGCGTGGCCCTGCTCGCGGCGGTGGGGACCGGTCTGTACAAGAGTGTGCCCGAGGCCTGCCAGGCCGCCATTCGCGTGACCGAAACGTTGAAGCCGGACAAGGCGACGGCCCGGGTCTACAATGCGCTGTACCCGACGTACCAGTCGCTCTATCAGAGTCTGCGGAGCGACTTCGCGAATTTGTGCTGAGGAGTGTCAGTGGTCGGTTGTCAGTGGTCAGTTGTGGACGGTGGTTTGAGCTCGTCATGGGCAAGACTGCCAACCGCAACCTCTCCTGCTACTGACCAACGAACCAAAGACCTTATTTCTGACCACTGGCAACTGACCACTGACCACTGACCGATGACCGAACTCGAACAGCTTCGTCACGATTGCATGGGCATCATTCGCCAGGCGGGCGGGATGGCCCGGCAGCGCATGTACACGGCCACCGCCCGTCGCAAGGCTGACCGTTCGCCAGTCACCGACGTCGACCAGGCCGTACAGGACTTTCTGATGGACGCGATCGCCCGCCGCTTCGGGGATGATGCGGTCATCTCGGAAGAGACGCAGTCCGATCCCGGTCGCCACGCCTCGGTGGCCACTGCTCGCCGATGCTGGATCATCGATCCTATTGACGGCACGCGCAACTACGTGCGCAAGGTGCCGATGTTCGCTGTGTCGGTCGGGCTGCTGTCGCAGGGCAGTCCCGTCGTCGGCTGGGTGTACAATCCCATGACCGACCAGTTGTACTCGGCCAGTCAAGGCGGCGGAGCATGGCTGGACGACGCTCGCATTTATTGCTCGCAGACGCCGCCGACAGGCGAGGTTTTTATCGGCCTGCCCTCGGGGCGTGAAGAGCCCTTGCCGGCGGTGGTCCACGGCTGGATCGACCGCATGGTGCAGCGAGCCACCGGTTCAACGGCCCTGAATCTGGCGCTCGTAGCCGCCGGATGCTTCGACGCGGTCTTCGGCAACAACTGCAAGCTGTGGGACATTGCCGCCGGCGCCATCATCGTGCAAGAGGCGGGCGGCCGGCTCACGGACCACCAGGGCCGATCCTATTTCCCGCTCGATCCGGCCGCCTATCGCAACACACCCACACCCTTTCTGGCTGGGGGGAGCGCGCTTGTGCAGTACCTTGTCTCCGAACTGCGCGCCGGCCGCTGCTAAACCCGAGACATTCCGCACGCGATAAGGAAAACACCTCCATCCCGGCGGCCGATGAACGGGTCAGGCAAGTTCTGTGTGCAACCGTGGCTCCAGGCCCGGGCCGCTGGAGGCGTATGCAAGGTCGGGGCTACGACAGATCGTCAGAAGGCCAAGGCCGATAAGAATGGCGATACTCGATTCCACATTGCTGAACCTGCCCGTGGGGCTGGAGCGCGGAGCAGCTACGCGCATTCTCTGTGCTTGCCGTGATCCGAGCCTGGTTTCCCATCTGGCAGCCTGTCTCGGCGATCGTTTCGATCTGAGGAGTGTCGAACATCCGTCTTGGACAACATCCTCGGACCTTCATGCTTGCAGCGTCGTCCTGGTCGATTCCATCGACGCCGGCCTGGCTGCGGCCGAGAATGCCGTGCGGACGCTCGGGGCGGCCGCGCCGGCTGTTACCGTCGTCGTCCTGGGCGAGCCGGGAGCCGCGACCGGCATCTCGTGGCCACGCAACGGTCCGGCCGTCCGATACCTGCCATCGCCCTATGAGTCCGGTATCCTCGAACAGTGTGTGGGCGATTATGTCGAGCGGCATCGCCTGCGGACCGCCGAGCTCAGGCTCACGCGCGAGTTGGATCAACTCCAGCAGCGTGTTCGCGAACTGGATCACCAGTTGAAGGAAGAGGAACTGCAGGGTACTTCGTCGCTCCTGCGGCTGTATCACGTCGTGGCCGGGATGGGCGGGCTGACCACGCCGGAGGAGATCGGTAACCTGCTGGTTTCGACGGCCGCCAGCATGCTCAAGAGCCGGCGCGTTTCATTGCTCGTGCCTGACGCCCGGGGCGAGCACCTGAGGGTGGTCGCGGCTGTCGGGATTGCTCCCGAGGCAATCGACAAGTTACGCATTCCGATCGGAGCCCCCATTGCCGGCGAAGTGTTCAGGCAAGGTCGTTCCGTGTTCGTGCCCGATCGCAAACCGCCTGCGAACTGGTCCGCGCGGGTCGATCACGAACTGCTGGGCGATCTGCCCTTCATTTCCATGGCGTTGTCCGGTCCCGACAGCGTGGTAGCGGTGCTCAACATCTGTGAGCCGGTCACCGCCTCGGCGTATTCGGAAGCCGCCCTGACGGGCCTGCATGCGATTACCGAAGCGGCTGCCATGGCCCTGGTGAACGAGATCCGCGGGCGGGAGCGCAACGAGGCTCGCGACGGGATCATGATGGCGCTGGCCAAGCTGCCCGAGAGCCGGGATCCTGAAACCGGGGCGCATCTCGAGCGGGTCCAGAACTACTGCCGTCTCATTGCCGAGACAATGGCTCGGACGAGCAAGTATCGGGCCGAGATCACGCCCGAGTTCATCAGCGCGCTGGTGTGGGCGTCACCGCTGCACGACATAGGCAAGGTCGGCGTGCCGGATCACATTCTCCTCAAGCCCGGCCGGCTCACCCCGGCCGAGTTCGAAATCATGAAGCGTCACCCGATTATCGGAGGTGACACAATTCGGTCACTTGTGGAGCGCAGCGGCCGGCAGGATTTCCTCCGGATGGCCATGGATATCGCGTATCACCACCACGAGAAGTATGACGGCACGGGCTATCCACATGGCCTGGCCGGCACCGCCATTCCCCTCTCCGCGCGCATCGTCGCCTTGGCCGACGTGTACGACGCTCTGACGACGGCACGAGTGTATAAGGAAGCCATGCCACACAATATGGCAGCCGAAATCATTCGCAGCTACAGAGGGTCGCATTTGGATCCGGACGTCGTGGACGCGTTCGTGCAGCGCGAGCGGGAGTTTGAAAAGTTGGCCCGCGAACTGGCCGATAGCGAATAGGGCAGAAACCCCATGGGGGTCAGGTCCTCATATCTGGCTCGTGGATCCGTGAGTGCCGGCCGGCTACGTGCCTTTCAACCGAGGGATGCATTGATCGATGGATCGGCGGGTTCTCCTGGTCGATGACGATCCGGCCATGCTCGCGTTGCTGAGCAGGTATCTGCGCGGCGCGGAGTACGAGGTGTTGGTTGCTCAGGACGGCCCCACGGCGCTGGGCATCCTGCATCGCGATGGGCCGCCGATCGTCCTGAGCGACTGGGCCATGCCGGGCATGAGCGGGTTGCAGTTGTGCCAGACGATCCGTGCGAGCGAGGCGATCGGTTTCGTTTACGTGATCATCGTGACGGCCCACAGCGAAAAGCACCGCGTGGTTGAGGCGCTGGAGGCCGGGGCCAACGATTTTCTCGCCAAACCCTTCCATCCCCAGGAACTGCTGGCTCGCGTCAACGCCGGTTTCCGGATCACCACGCTGGAAGCCGACCTCAAGCGACAACAGCGCGAACTGTGCAAAGCCAACGCCGAGATGGCCATTCTCAACCGCAAGCTGGAGCTGATGGCCATTACCGATGAGCTCACCGGTCTGGCCAACCGGCGAGAGGCGATGCATCAGTTGAAGACGGGGTGGGACGTCGCACAGGCGTGCGGCCAGCCGTTCAGTTGCATCATGGTGGACATCGACCACTTCAAGGACTGCAACGACACGTACGGCCACGATGCGGGCGACGCGGTGTTACGGCATACGGCCGAGGCGCTCCTCCGCATGGCGGGGACGGGCGAGCTGGCGTGTCGGCTGGGAGGAGAGGAGTTTCTTCTCATCTGCCCCAACGCAGGCGTCGACCACGCGGCGATGCGGGCGGAGCAACTGCGGGCAGCCGTGGAAGCCAGCGCCGTACAGGTCGACGGCGTGGAACTGCATGTCACGATCAGCGCCGGCGTGGCCGAGCGATCCGCCGAGACCGACACCGTCACGGACCTCCTCAAGTGTGCCGACCAGGCGCTCTATGCCGCCAAACGGGCCGGCCGCAACCGCGTGATGGTCCACGAGACCTTCGGCCAGCCCACTCTCCTGCATTCCTTCGCCTGTCCCTGAGCTGATGAGAGCATATTTATCGGACCTGAAGGCCGCCGAGCGTGCGTTCAAGCTGTTCCAGGTGATTGTCCGATAAACGAGCAACCGGATTGCGCGTCGCGGACAGTGCGTCGAGTCCGCACGGGCTGTGGCAGCGCGGATGCTTCGCGCTGCCGCCGCACGCACACCCTAGCGGGTGGCATCCGGGGCAGGAGATGCTTTCGTCGTGGCGGACGTACTCGATCAAGCCGAAGTCGATGCCCTGTTGTCGGCGGTGGACGCCGGCATGGGCACCGAGAACGAGCCGGAGGTTTTCAGCCGGTCTCGCACGCGGCAGCAGGACATCCGGACGTACGACTTCAAGCGTCCCGAGCGGGTCAGCAAGGACCAGATGCGCTCGCTCGAGGCGATCCACGAGGGCTTTGCTCGCAATTTCGGCGCGTCGCTGTCGGCGTTCCTGCGGACCATCGTCGAGGTCCGCGTGGCGACCATCGAGCAGTTGACCTACAGCGAGTTCATTCATTCGCTGCCGAACCCCACGTGCTTCAATCTGCTCAACGCCCGGGGGCTGGAAGGGCAATTGTGTCTGGAGATCAGCCCGCTCATCGTCTACCCGATCATCGACCGGCTGCTGGGCGGGTCGAACGCCGAGCTGTTCATTCCGCAGCGGCCGCTGACCGCCATCGAGTGGCGGCTGGTGAAGAAGATCACCGACCGGGCGCTGACGCACATGACCGAGGTGTGGGCGAACCTGGTGGACGTCGAGTTCTCGCTGGCCGAGACGGAGTCGAACCCGCACCTCGTGCAGATCGTCGCGCCGAACGAAGTGGTCGTGGTGATCGGCCTGGAGTTGAAGATGGGCACGCGGGCGGGCACGATGACGTTGTGCCTGCCGTTCAACGTGGTCGAGCCGATCATGGGCAAGCTGGCCACGCAAAGCTGGCTGGCCTATCAGCGCAAGGCATCGAGCGGTCAGCAGCGCGAGCGGCTGACCGCCCAGGTGAAAGGGGCCCAGGTCGGCCTGCGGGCGTTTCTGGCCAGCACGACCATCACCGTCGATGACCTGTTGCATCTGCAGCCCGGCGATATCATCCCCACGGCCAAGCCGGCCGATTCCGACCTCATCGTTCAGGTCGAGAACCGCAACAAGTTCGCCGGCCGGCTCTATCAGCACAAGGGCATGCGAGCCATCCGCATCACCCGCATGGCCGATCCGGAAGAAAGCCTTTGATTAACCACACAGAGCGCAGAGGAGCACGGAGAAAGACCCGAGAAGCTCTGAGCTACGGGCTGTGGGCGGTGAGCCAAACATCCGGCTGACGGCTGATAGCTGAGAGCTGACAGCTCTCCTACATGCGCCACGTCCTGACTACAATAGGTCATGAGCGAACATCCTCGAGAATCCAGTCAGTACGACGCGACCGACGGCTCGTGCAGCCCGGCGAGCTCGCGGGGGCCTTCGCGTGGCGCGGGCAAGTTTTTGCTGCTGATCGCCGCCGGCCTGGTGATCATCTGGTTCCTGGTCAACGGCAGAACCAGTGCGCCGGCCGACGCTTCGATGGTCGCGTGGGTGCATGACTACGACCAGGCGCTCGCGACCGCACGCGAGAAGAATCAGCCCGTGCTGCTGGCGTTCAAGGCGTCGTGGTGCGGTCCCTGTCGGATCATGGACATGGAGGTGTTCTCCAAGGATGCGGCGGCCAAAGCGCTGTCCGACTGGGTGCCCGTGTCCATCGACGTGGACAAGCAGCGCGAGCTGGCCCGGCGTTACCGCATCAGCGGCGTGCCGACGTTCATCGCGCTTTCGCCGGACGGCAAAGAACTCGCCCAGGCCGTCGGCGGCATGTCGCTCCAGGAGTTCGCGCAATTCCTCGCCTCGGCTGAACAGCAGCTCTCCAGCCCCACCGCCCACCAATAGCTATCAGCAGTCAGCCAGAGTTAAAGAGTCTCATTTATGGCACTAATAGGCTGGTGACGACTCAAGCCTCAGGACTCAGGTCTCAAGTCTCAAACCTCAACTCACGAACTCGCTCTGGTCGCGGATGAGGCGGACGGCGTCGATCAGCAGATCAATGTCTCGGACGGTGTTGTAGGGGCCCGGGCTGACGCGCACGGCACCGTCGGGGAAAGTACCGAGCTGCCGGTGGATGTAGGGGGCGCAGTGTAAGCCGGCACGGACGGCGATGCCGAACGACTCGTCCAGTAGAGCGGCAAGTTCCTGGGGGGCGATGCTTTCCATGGTAAAAACGACGATGCCCGTGCGGCGACCGGGGTCGTCGGGGCCGAGGAGTCGAACGCGGTCATCACCGCGGAAAGCATCAGTGAACCGGGCGGCGAGCTTTCGTTCGTGCTCGAGCATGTTGCCCGGACCGATCCGTTCAATCTCTTCCAATGCGGCCGCCCAACCGGCCAGACCCACGGTGTTGGGCGTGCCCGCTTCCAATCGATAGGGATACTCCGCCGGCTGCACGGGGTGAGATGAATCGCCGCCCGTGCCGCCTTCACGCCACGGGGCGGCATCCACGCGGTCGCTGAGCAACAGCGCGCCCGTGCCGGGCGGGCCGAGCAGCGACTTGTGGCCGGCGACGGCCAGCAGATCGATGTGCATCTGCCGCATGGAGATGGGCAGCACGCCGGCCGACTGGGCGGCATCCACGAGCAGAAGCAGGCCGCGGTCGCGGGCGAGCGCACCAATGGCGTCGATGGGTTGGATCGTGCCCAGGACGTTGCTGCAGTGCGTGCAGGCGATGAGGCGTGTGGTGGGCGTGATGGCCGCGGCGATGTCCGCCGGCGCGATGAAACCGTCGTCGGTGGCGGGCACGCGAGTGAGTGTGATGGTGCCCGCATCGGCGAGGGCTTGGAGCGGCCGCGAGACGCTGTTGTGCTCGAGCGTGGTGGTGACGACGTGATCGCCCGATCGCAGGACACCTTTCAGGGCGATGTTGATCGCGTCGGTGGTGTTCAAAGTGAAGATGACGCGTTGCGGATCGGGAGCGTCGAACAGCCGGCTGAGCTGGACGCGCAGGCGGTCGAGCATGCGCTCGCAGGCGATGGCCATCCGGTGGCCGGCCCGCCCCGGGTTGCCCGCGTCGTGGGCGAGGAATCGGCTCATGGCCTGCTCGACGCAAGGAGGCTTGGGCCAGCTGGTTGCCGCGTTATCGAGATAGATTACCGACATCGTTACGCGATTGTACGGCTTTCAGCGAAAAAGGGCAGGGGCTGCGGCGGAGGGTGGCTTCGGGCGGCGAGCGTCCGCCGGCCTCGGTAGGTCGGGATTGCGGCTTTCCGATGTGTCAGCGGCCAGAATCGGCACTAGCATTGTCCTGCCTGGACTGGTAGTGCAAGTACAAGCTTTTCGACACGAGGTGATAACGAATATGGCTCAAGCAGTACAAGAAACCGCGGGAACGAACTTTAGCGATCGTATGCTGGAGATCCTGAACAATGCGGCGTTGGCCTTGATGGCTTCGACGGGCCATCGCACGTGTCTGTTCGACACCATGGCGGAACTGGGGCCGGCGAAGTCGAAAGAAATCGCCGAGCAGGCCGGGCTTTCCGAGCGATACGTGCGCGAGTGGCTGGGGGCGATGGTCACCGGGGGCATCGTCGAATACCGTCCCGAGGACGGGACGTATGTCCTGCCGCCCGACCGTGCGGAGGTGCTCACTCGCAAGGCGGTGCCCAGCAACCTGGCGTCCATGTGCCAGTGGGTGGCTGTGCTGGGCTCGGCCGAGGATCATGTGGTCGAGGCGTTCAAGCACGGCCAGGGTGTTCCGTATTCGGCGTACAAGCGATTTCATCACGTGATGGCGGAGGAGAGCGCCCAGACCACTGTGGCGGGACCGCTGGACTACATCATCCCGCTCGTGCCGAATCTGCGCACTGATCTGGAGCGAGGCATCGACGTGCTTGACGTCGGGTGTGGTGCCGGCGGGGCGCTGAACGCGCTGGCCGAGCATTTTCCCAACAGCCGGTTCGTCGGCTACGACTTGTGCGACGATGCGGTCGAGATGGCTCGGTCGGAGGCGGCGCGCAGAGGCGCACGCAATGTTCGCTTCGAAGTCCGCGACGTCTCGACCATGGACGAGCGCGAGGCGTTCGGGCTGATTACGGCGTTCGACGCCATCCACGATCAGCAGCAGCCCGATCGCGTGCTGGCCAACATCCATCGAGCGCTGCGGCCCGGCGGCACGTTCCTCATGCAGGACATCGGCGCGTCCAGCCACATGCACGACAACATCGGCCATCCCATTGCGCCGTTCATCTACACGATTTCTTGCATGCACTGCATGTCGGTGGCGCTGACCAACGGCGGCATGGGACTGGGAGCGGCCTGGGGTAAGGAAAAGGCGATGGAGATGCTGGCCGAGGCAGGCTTCCGTGACGTGCGAATCGAGACGTTGGATCACGACATCCTGAATTATTACTACATCATGCGCAAAGACGGGTGAGCGAGGTGGGGGCTGGGGACTAGGGGCTGGTGATCAAAGGCGGGCAGGATGCTCGCCCCCCGAGGCGGTTTATTCTGCAGGCACGTCCAGCATGCCGTCGCGGAGGAACGGCTCGGCGCCTTGCGTGGCGAGCTTTGCGATCTGCTTGGCGTTCAGCGCTTGCCCGAGCACGAGCACATCATCCATGTGGCCCATGAACTGCTCATCGCTGCCGAGTTCGGCATCCTCGCCGACGCGTAGATTGCGGGCAAGCGTGACGCCGGCGCCGCCGGGCAGCCAGGCCTGGCCGACTGGCTTGCCGTCGAGGAAGAACTGCACGGCTCCGTCGTCGAACGTCACAGCGACGTGGTGATACCGATTGTCGTCAAAGCGAACAGCATCGGACTCGACGGCGATGCCCTTGCAGATGAGCCGCAGACCGGCCAGGCTCCTGCCTCGCGGATCGCAGTCGAAGACCAGTTCGCTGCAATTCACCGGCCGATTGCCGTTGTACGCGCTGAAGATGCGGGCCGGCTTGTTGTCGGCACTCTTGATCATGGCGGCGAGCGTGAATGCTTTGCCAAGGTCAGTCGTGCCCGAGATCTCGACGCTCTGCACGGGTCGGAAGGGCGAGGCAACGTTGAGCGCGTTCTCGCCGAAGGCCGCGTGATTCTTGTCTTCTTCGACTCTGCCGCCTCGGCTGTGGAAGATGGCCGTGCTGACGCCGTCGCGCGTGAGCTTGTCGGTGACATTGCGGCCTTTGTCGCCTTCGAATGTGAACAGCACGCCCAGCGTGGGGCCGGCAGGCTCGTCGAGTACTTGCACGTTGTCGCCGGTCGAGAACGAGAACAGCGAGGCCTTGTCGAGCACGAAGCGCAGCCGTCGCGGCGCATCGCCGGCGGGCAGCTCGCGCTGGTGCCTCCATGTCACCACGGCATCGACCGAATCACGTTGCAGCGGCGTACATTCGTCGCGACCGTACCCGGGAACGACCTGGCCGTGGGCGTCGAGCACTTCGACGAGGATCTTCCCGCCCCACGCGCGATAGTTCACGTGCAACTCGCCGCTCAAACCCGTCAATCGTTTCGTAGTGATCGTGCCGGGCTTGTAGGCTGCATCGAGCGAGACGAAGCCGTCTTTGCGCATGGTGGCCAGACCGATTTCGCCGTGAAACGGCGGCGTATCGTGGAGATTTGAGGCCGCAGTGTAGTAGAGACGCAGCGTGTCGCCCACGCGAATGAGTGAGCCGGCATAGCTCATGCCACTTTCCCACGTACCGGTGGGGCCGACGTCGAGAACGCGCGGCCGGCCATGCGGGCCGGGTTCGGCGCGATTCCAGTGGATGGCGTCGCGGCTGAAGACCAGTTCGTTGAAGACCGGGCCGAAGAAGTAGCCGTCATCGTCGCGATCGGCCCGGAACAGCCACATGAGCCCGATGTACATGGTCTGATACGGAAACATGGGGCAGCCGTAGAAGTGCGAGCGATGGATCGAGCCGGGCTCGGCCCAGGTGTCGTCGAGATCGTCGGGGGCCATGATCAGACGCAGGCCCGGCCAGTTCTCGAAGGTGGAGCCCTCACTGTAGCCGATCGCCCGGCGACGCAGCCCGCTGACGGTCGCGTTGACTTTCACGTAGGCGCGGAATTTGCCCGCGAAAGGATCCCACATGAACGTGCCGGTGTCACCGCCCTTGACGATGAAGCCCTGGGAGAGTCGCTGCCAATGGATGCCGTCAGGCGAGCAGGAGAACTTGTATTCACCGCCGCCGCCGATGCACTTGTAGCGCCGAGACGGGTCGGGATCCCAGGGCGTATGGATGACATCACCGGTGGCTCCGACGAAGTTGGTGTCCAGGGTGCCGGTGACTTTCCACGGCTTGAGCCGCAGGATAGGCTTTTCCCAGTGGATGCCGTCCTTGCTGACGGCGTAGCAGGCGTGGGTCTTGTCGGGATCGTTTTTGTGCGACCAGCAGTAGTACCACATGCGGTAGCCGCTGCCATCCTCTTCGGGCAGGACCGTGTTGCAGACGACGACGTTGTTCTCCCAAGGCTGGTCGGCCACCATGATCGGGTTGCCGGGGTACTTCTCGAATGCGTGATACACACGCTCGATGGTGGCATCCCGCGAGGCAATCAGATAGTCGTCGATGAACAACTGCCACGGGCCGGTCAGGTCGTTGAGCGACCGTTGGGACGCTGGAGATTGCCCGGAGGCGTTCGGGTTGACGATGACGGCAGCCAGGCAGACGCTGACGAAGCGAAAAGCGACGGACATCGGGCAACTCCTGAGCGTTTGCTGCGTTGATGCAAGGGCGGATGCAGCAGCAAGTCGCCGCCGTTCTGGCGATCCTTCGCGAGTGTACCGCTTCATTCACTCGTTGACAAAACGCAGCCGATATAGCCAACGATAGGGTGCCATTTTGGTGTTGCACCCGATTCCAAACCTCGGTGGCACCGTGCCATGTGCACGCCGAGTCTTTTTCGTTCCCATGCTTGACAGGGCGCTCTATAATGCGCGTCGGTTTGTGGACAGCCGGGAAGTCGGGGTTCGCGAACTGAGTGCATGCAAGGACGGATTCACGCCTGTGGACTATGGAGAGGACTCCGATGGCCACAAAGAAGACCACTGCAAAAAAGACGACCCCATCCACGACGGAAGGCAAGGCGGCAGGTACGGCGGCGAGCAAGCAGGCCGCGGCCAAGGCGGCTGCTGTCCGGACGGCGAAATCGACGGCAGATACCAAGAAAGCCACCAAGCCGAAAAAGTCCGCCAAGTCGTCGGTCGACGCCGGCATCGAGGTGGCGGACTCTTCGCCGGCGGCGATCCTGGCCCGGGCCGAAGCGGACATGGCTCGGCTGCTCGAATCGCTCAACACGCAGATGACCGCGGCCATGCACGCCTTCGAAGAACTGGCGGCCGTGCAGCGGGGCGGGCATGAGGCGATCATCCGGACAAAGCCGATCGATCGGGCAACGGCCATGTTTCAGCGGCTGGTGTCGGAGATCGTCGATGATCGCTTCGCCGAGTTCTTGCCCACGCTGGTTGCCCTGCGCGACGAGATGGAGCAGCGCAACCGGGCCGAAGGCGATGGCGTGGAGTCGGTGCACGGCGAGTTCTTCGCTCGCGGCACGGAGATGCTCGACCAGGTGCTGCGCAGCGCGGAAGTGCAGGCGTACACGCCCAACGTGGGCGACGCGTACGATCCGCTGATCCATCTGGCCGTCGGCGAGACGTTTCGCGACGATCTGCCCGGCGACGTGGTCGCCGAGGCGATTCAACACGGATTCCGAACCGTTCGCGGCAAGGTGATCCAGCCCGCGCGAGTCAAGGTGAACAGGAGGTGAACCCATGGCTCGGCTCGGCATCGACTTCGGCACGACGCACACGGTGGCGGTCGTGCACGATCGCGGCGTGTTCTCGGTCGTGCTACACCGGTCCGAGACGGGAGCTGGCACGATCGTGCAGGAAGTCTATCCCTCGGCGATTCTGATCGAGAGCGGCTCGGACGAACGTCTGTACGGAATCGAGGCCGATCGCCGTTTCGGGCAGCGTGGGCCGGCGCCTGGCAGCTTCTATTTGCCGTCGATCAAGCGGCATCTGCGCAGCTACGCCGAGGGCGGTACGATCGGCATGGACGGCTTCTCGGCCCGCTACGACGTTGCCGAACTGCTCACCGGGTTTCTCCGATCGCTCCGTGACTCGATCCGTGCCTCGGGGATGGTGCAGCCCGACGAACCGCTGGAGGCTGCCATCACCTGGCCGGCCAACGCCAACGGGGCGCAACGGCATATCACGCGACAGTGTTTTCGCGAAGCGGGCTTCGAGGTGCTCTCGACGCTCAACGAACCGACGGCGTCGGCCATCGAGCTGGCCGACTGTCTGACGGCGGGGCGGGGCGGCCGGGCCCGACAGGCACCCTCCGCAGTGGCGGTGTTCGACCTGGGCGGCGGGACGTTCGACGCGTCGGTGGTATGGATCGACGGCGACGACTTCCACGTGCTGACTTCGACAGGGATCGAAGATTTGGGCGGCGACGATTTCGACCGCGTGTTACTCGAGATGTCTCTCGAGAAGTTGAAGCTGTCGCCCGACGCGCTCGTTCCTCTTACGCGGCACGCACTGCTCCGGCAGGCTCGCGTGCAGAAAGAGACGATCTCGGGTGGGATGGTCAAGACGCTGTTCATGAACCCCATGGATTTCGGCATCCAGGGGTTTCCGGTGTCGATCCCGGTGAGTGCGTACTACGAGCGGCTGCGGCCCATGCTGGCGCCGGCGGTCGCCAAGCTCCGATCGGTGATCGAGCAGGCGGCCGACCGCGAGCCGCGCGTGCACATCGACGAGGGATTGACCATCTACCTGGTGGGCGGCTCGTCGCGGCTGCCGCTGGTCTCGCAGATGGTGGCGGAAGCATTCCCTCGCTGTCGCACGGTGCTGACCGACAAGCCGTTCACGTCAGTGGCGATGGGTGCAGCCATCTGTGCGATGGACCGCGTGCGCTACCGCGAGGTGTTCGCACGGCACTTCGGGCTCATCCGATTGCGCGATCACGGGCGGGCGGAGTTCTTCGACCTGATCTTCCCCGCGGGCACGCCGATACCGCGCAAAGGCGAAGGGCCGCTGGAGCGCACGGCCTGGTACCACCCGCATCACAACATCGGACACCTGCGATATCTCGAGTGCACGTCGATCGGCCCCAACGGCTTGCCCGACGGCAACGTGCGGGCCTGGTCGGACGTACTGTTCCCGTACGATCCGTCCATGCCGCTCTCCAGGCAGCCGGTGAACGAGCCGATCGTCGACACCGAGGAGTTTTCGAGCATGACGGTCTGTGAAGTCTATCGCTGCGATTCGGACGGCGTTATTACCGTCGAGCTTCGCCGGCCAGCGACGGACGAGGTGCGGACGCTCGAGATCTTCCAGGAGTGAATCGGTTCGTAGTGTGGTCCGTTGTCAGTGGTCAGTGGCCGGGAGCCAGACTTGTAGCTCATGGCTGGTAGCTGACAGCCAATAGCTGACTCTCTCACATCTCGTCTTCTCTGCGACTCTGAGCCTCTTTGGTTCTATTCAGAGGAATGAGGGGTTGTCGTTAAGGGAAAACCACTAATTCTGATCGTGGGGCGGCCGCTTGACAATTAGATGGCACGACACGAGGGAAAGAAACGGCGGGGGCAACCCCGTTGCTCGCTGGGGCGGGGTGAATTCCCTATTTTGGGTGGCGGTCCTGCGAATCCAGTCGACGGGCAAGCTCCCAAAACGCCTCGAGCCCCGGCAGGGAACAGGCCTGGCCCGGGGCTCGCGTTCCGAAGTTATGCAACATGATCGTGTCTAGAGTGACATGATTGCGTCACGATGGTCTTCACGGCTCATGGCGTTCATGCCAGGCGTTCATGTCAGGAAGGTCCACCGATGCGAGCAAGCGATTCCGGGGCGGCGCCTCAGACGCGGAGACCGGCTTAGTTCGCGCCCGGCTCGCATCAGCACCGGCTCAGACCTGCACGACGCCGTGCCGCATGGCGAACTTCGTCAGCTCGGCGTTGTTGCGCAGCCCGAGCTTGGCAAGGAGATTCAAACGGTGAGCGTCAATGGTCTTGACGCAGACGTTGAGCTCCGCGGCGATCTCGCGATTGGTGGCGCCGCTGGCGAGCCGACCGAGAACCTGGAACTCGCGATCGGTGAGCAGATCCATGGGTTCGTCGCCCAGACCATCCACCACGCGGAGAGCCAAAGCCTCGCGTAAAGTCGCGGAAACGAAGCGTTTTCCGTCGTTCACGGTGCGAATGGCTTCAGCGAGTTCGGCGGGGGCGGCGTCCTTGACCACGTAGCCGGAAGCTCCCATCCGCAGCAGTCGCGCGGCATAGTGCTCGTCGGCATGCATGGTGAGGATGACGACCTTGGCCGGATCCTTGCGCTTCTTGACCAGCCGCTTGGTGGCTTCCATGCCATCCATGCCCGGCATGGCCACGTCCATGAGGATGACGTCGGGGTTGAGTTTCTTGGCGAGCTCAACCGCCTCTTTCCCGTCCGCGGCTTCGCCGATCACCTTGAAGTCTTTCTCGTCTTCAAGGAGTCGTCGAATGCCCACTCGTACCAACTGATGATCATCGGCAATGAGGATCTTGATCATGGGTTGTTCCGTTTCTCTGCCTGGCGCCAGGGAAGGCGAGCCGTAACACACACCCCGCCTTCTGGCCTGTTCTGGACAACAAGGGTTCCACCCATACTGGCAGCCCGTTCTCGCATGCCCGCAATCCCGAGCGATTGTACACCCTCCAAGCGCTTAGGAACAGCCCCCACCCCCGAATCGCGTACTTTGAGCTCGATTTCCGGACCTACCGATCGCAAGAAAATACCGCATTTGGCAGCGAGGGAGTGTCTAGCCACGTTGGTCATGGCTTCCTGGAAAATGCGGAACAGGGTAGTAGCTACCGGGTCGTGGACTTCGAGGTCGGTGGGGACGGCCACCGCTCGGCAGGCGATGCCGGAGCGGCGGGAGAACTCGGCGGCGTAGGATCGCACGGCCTCCCGCAGATCCCGGTTGTCGAGGATCGGGGGGCGGAGACTGGTGGAAAGGCTGCGGACGGAGTCCAGCAACTGGTTCACGAACTGCTTGGCCTCGGTGAGCCGCTCCTGTGTTTTGACGTCCCAGCCCGTGCTGCGCGAGGTGAGCCAGGCGAGGTTCAGATTGATCGCCGTGAGCGTTTGGCCGAGTTCGTCGTGCAGTTCCCGTGAGATTCGGGCTCGCTCCTCTTCCAATGCACGGGCGGCGTCGAGCGTAAGCCGGCGAATTTGGGCGAGATACGCCTCCTCGGCACTTTGATCGCGGACATTAGCGATGATAGGTTCTTCCCCGTCCGACTGAACCATGCGGCCAGTGTGACGGCCATGGGCATGGCGCGTCCGCTTGGCAACGCCCCGAGCACCTGTCCGGATCAGCGTGCCTTCTGCTGGAGCGTGGCCAGGATGGAGGCATGTTGGTCCAGGTTCGACGGGTCGCAGAATGACTGCCAGTGGCGGCCCAGGATGTCGGCGGGCTTGGCCTGCCCGAGCGTTCTGGCTAGCGCGGTGTTGGCGTATGTCAGGATCCAGTCTTGGTTGAGGATGCCTATGCCCTCGCCCGCGTTCTCGACGGCACTGGCGAGCAACTGGCGTCCGAGTTCCAGCGCAGGGGTCGTCCCTCGCCATCGGTGATGAAAATGGCGTAGGGGTTCAGATCGATGATGCTGTTGAGCAGGGCGTGTTCAGACCGGAGACTCTGCTGCACGGCCTCGAGATCCAGCTCGGTCATGCCACCCTCCTGGACGCGCGACGCGATGCACGCCAATATATCTGCTCGATACTGGGTTGGGTAAGTGGGACCGAGGAATAAGGCCGGACGGCCGGGGTGCCGGGACGCAGATCGAAGGAGAGCGGCAATCCGGGCCCGGCAAAAACGTCCGGTAAGAAAGGAAAGCGAGTCAGGCATGGCGGTGAAGACACAGGTCGGCCCCGAAGGGCTGGGCGGCGGAAAGCAGGTTGTGGTGGGGCTGGCGCTGCCGAACATACCTTGGGAGGATCGACCGGCCGGCTGTCGCGAGCCGATCTGGCGCTCGCAGCGCAATCCGATTATTCCGCGGGACCTGATTCCCTGCTCCAACAGTATTTTCAACAGTGCCGTGGTGCCGTTCGGCGACGGGTTTGCCGGCGTGTTCCGGTGCGACGACCGGCGGCGCTACATGCGTCTGCACAGCGGGACCAGTGGCGACGGCGTGACCTGGAACATCCAGCCCGAGCCTATCGCGTTTGAGTGCGGCATCCCCGAATTGAGCCACTTCGAGTACGGGTATGATCCGCGGGTCTGCTGGATCGAGGATCGCTATTACGTGACCTGGTGCAACTGGTACCACGGTCCGACGATCGGCATGGCCTGGACGCGCGACTTTCAGACGTTCACGCAGATGGAGAACGCGTTCCTGCCGTTCAACCGCAACGGCGTGCTGTTTCCCCGGAAGATCGGCGGCAAGTACATGATGCTGAGCCGGCCCAGCGACAACGGTCACACGCCGTTCGGCGACATCTTCCTGAGTGCCAGTCCCGACCTGGTGCACTGGGGCGAGCATCGTCACGTGATGGGCACACGGGGCAGTTGGGAATCGACGAAGATCGGGGCCGGGCCAGTGCCCATCGAGACCACGGAAGGCTGGCTGTTGATCTACCACGGTGTGCTGACGAGCTGTAACGGGTTCGTGTACCACTACGGGGCGGCGCTGTTGGATCTGGATCAGCCGTGGAAGGTGCTCTATCGCGCTCAGCCTTATCTGATGTCGCCGCAGCGCCCGTACGAATGCGTGGGCGACGTGCCCAACGTGGTTTTTCCGTGTGCTGCATTGTGCGATGCGCCGACCGGTCGGCTGGCCATCTACTACGGCGCTGCCGACACGGTGACTTGCCTGGCCTTCGCTTATGTGGACGAACTGATCGCGTGGATCAAGGACAACTCGTAGCGGGAGGAGAGCCGTCAGCCATCAGCTGTCCCTGTCATATATATGTCAGGCTTTGTTTCGTCGAACGCGTACGCCGGGCGTCTGGCTCGTAGTCCACGACTCATGGCTTACAGCACATGGCCCACAGCCCATCGTCGTACTCTTCTGCCCCGCAAGGAGCAGAGGGCAATAGCCGGGCGGCGTAAGCCCCCGGTCGGCGACCCCCCCCCGAACTCGTTTCTTTGGATGGAGCCCCGACAGGGGTGACAGATACAACGCCGCGCCGATACGCGGTTGATGTCGTCGGCCGGTGCGTTGAAAGGCGCATTGTTCGCAGATCAAATCGGAATGTCGCTCCGTTCGGGGCTGACCATCGTCTGCTCGCAATCGAGCGGGGCTGACGCCTCGCCTATTGATTACGGCCCGCACGCGGGCCGGCATGGAAGACGTCCCGCGACTACACGGCCGTCTCTGTGCGCATGTCTCTGCAGTGACTTGTAAATGTCCCGCGATTATACTGATAGTGTCGCGCGGTGTTCGGGCACGACCACAACCTAAAAAAGCTGTCAGCTATCAGCTCCCAGTTTTCAGCCAGATGCCTGGCTCACAGCTCATAGGCTCATAGCCCTGTGCCTTGTCTTCTCCGTGCCTCTGAGCCTCTGTGTTGGTATTCCTTTGGAATTGCCAGGAGACGGCAATTGCCGTAGGGCGGAACCGGACGTTGCAGGCAGACCTTAGGCAAACCACTTCGGTCAATTCACCAACATGGCAGAAACGCGTGGTCGAATACGCGGTTTTGTGGTCACACGAAAAAGTTGTTCCTAGGCTCATTTCGGGTTGCTTGAGCGCTCGGCTTAAGGGAAAGCGGTCAAGGCGTGTCAGGCGGCCGAACCTGTTCTCTCGTCAATTCTGACATCGCTGGGAAAGGTGGATCATGATCACCGGCACACACACAGCGCCGCGCGCGGATGGCGAGTCATCTGCGACAAGGTTGTACGACCTGGTTGCTGCCGGAGCGGTGACTCGGTCGGGAGCGCCGGCGTTGCTGGCTCCCGGCCGGCCTGCCATGACGTACGAACAGCTGCTGCTTCAGATTGAAGAAGCGGCCTCACAATTGCGAAGCGCAGGCATCGCGGGTCACGATCGCGTGGCCATCGTGTTGCCGAACGGACCGGAGATGGCGTCGGCGTTTCTGGCCGTGGCGTCGGTCGCCGTGGCTGCACCGCTCAATCCGGGGTATCGCGCCGCCGAGTTCGATTTCTATCTGGAGGACTTGGACGCCAAGGCGGTTCTCGTGCAAGCCGATGCCGACAATCCGGTGGTGGACGTGGCGGCGAGGCGCGGAATCCCTTTGTTCCGTGTTCTCGTCGATCCGGAGGGCGAGGCGGGCAGCTTCCGGCTGGTCGCCGATGGTCGCACGAAGCATGGCGACCCGACACGTCGCGTCGCGCCTCAATTGCAGGATAGCCGGTCCAGTGACGTTGCTCTCGTGTTGCACACGTCGGGGACGACGTCTCGTCCCAAGATCGTGCCGCTGACGCACGCCAATCTGTGTGCGTCGGCCCGGCACATCGTGGCGAGTCTATCACTCACGCCGGACGATTTGTGCCTGAACATCATGCCTTTGTTTCACATTCACGGGCTGGCGGCGGCGACGCTGGCGTCGTTGGCGGCGGGTGCGGCGGTGGCCTGCAGTCCGGGTTTCGTGGTCACGAAGTTCTTCGATTGGATGGGTGAGCTACGGCCGACCTGGTACACGGCGGTGCCCACCATGCACCAAGCGATCCTCGGACGCGCTGACAATTACCGATCGACCCTCGCCGGCGGACGGCTTCGATTCGTCAGATCCTCATCATCGGCACTGGCGCCGCACGTAGGGCAGGAGCTGGAGCGCGTCTTTGGCGTACCGGTGATCGAGGCGTATGGCATGACCGAAGCCGCTCATCAGATGTGCTCGAACCCTTTGCCGCCCGAGCCGCGCAAGTTCGGCACGGTAGGGCGGGCAGCCGGGCCGCAAGTGGCCATTATGGACGAGCAGGGGAACTTGTTGGATTGCGGGCAGGTGGGCGAGGTGGTGATCCGCGGTCCGAACGTCACTCCCGGCTACGAAAACAATCCGCGGGCGAATGCCGAGGCGTTTACCAACGGCTGGTTCCGCACCGGCGACCAGGGCTGCTTCGACGAGGACGGCTACCTGCATCTGACCGGCCGAATCAAGGAGCTCATCAATCGCGGTGGCGAAAAGATCTCGCCGCGAGAGATCGACGAGGTCCTGCTGGAGCATGCGGGCATCAAACAGGCGGTGGCGTTCGCGATTCCGGATGCTCGTTTGGGCGAGGACGTCGCGGCCGCGGTGGTGCTGGCCGGCGATGCCGCGCTCACGGAGAGCGAGATTCGCACGCACGTGGCTGGCCGGCTGGCCGACTTCAAGGTGCCTCGGCGGATCGTAATCCTGGACGACATTCCCAAGGGGTCGACGGGCAAGCTTCAGCGCATCGGCCTGGCTGAGAAGCTCGGGTTGACCGGTGCCGATGCGGCGGCGACGGCGTCGGTCGAGCACGTGGCCCCGCGCAATGCGATCGAAGCGAGCGTGGCAGCCATCTGGAGCGATGTGCTGAAGATCGAGGGGATCGGCGTGCATGACAATTTCTTCCAGATCGGCGGCGATTCGCTCCTGGCCGTGCAGGTGCTGGCCCGGGTGCGGCAGGTTTTCGCAGCCGAGCTGGAGATGCTGGTGTTCTTCGAGTCGCCGACGATCGCGGGCATGGCGGCGGCCCTGGAGTCGGGCGGCCGGTCGGCAGCGGACAACATGGCGGGCGATGAGTTGAATCTCTCCCAGTGGGTCGCAGAGCTGGAAGGCATGTCCGACGAGCAGGTGGAAGCGGCGCTGGCGACGGAGGCGGAGCGTTCCGCGGGCGCCGAGGTTCGCGCGAAACCTGTCCTTCCATGAGCAACCGGTAACTTCGAGGAGAAAAGACGCCCAAGACGACGGACGCAGCTGCGCGGGAACGTGCGGTGATTCGCGTAGATGGCAGGTCGCGGGTTCATCAGTATTGAAAGAGGAGTCTTTCCATGCACACGGGTTACGGGAATGCTCTCAGGCAGGCGATGGGCGAGCGTGACATCATTAGCTTCATCGGCGTATATGACACATTTTCGGCATCGTTGGCGGCCGAGCATTTCGACGGCTTGTTCATCAGCGGGTTCAGCTTCGCCGCGAGCTATTACGGATTGCCTGACATCGGCTTCATCGCCTGGCCTGACATCGTGGGCGTGGTCGAGCGGATTCGCACGATCCTGCCCGAGCACCACATCATGGTGGACATGGATGACGGCTACGGGGACGCCGAAGTGGCGGCGCACGTTACCGCCTTGCTGGAATCGGCGGGGGCCTCGGGGATCATCATGGAGGACCAGAAGCGTCCTCGGCGATGCGGACACTACGGCGGCAAGCAATTGCTGCCGCTCGAGGAATTTCTCGTGAAGCTCGAACGTGTGCTGGGGGCCCGCCGCGAGCTGGTCGTGGTCGCGCGAACCGATGCGACGGATCAGGAGGATCGGCTGGCCCGTGCGTTGGCGTTCGAAGCGGCGGGAGCAGACGCCATTCTGGCCGACGGACTCGAGAGTCTGGACGTATTGCGGGAGCTGACCGCCCGGGTTCACCGGCCGGTGATGTTCAACCAGATCGCGGGGGGCAAGTCGCCGCCGTGCGATCTGGCGGAGCTGAAGGCGGCGGGCGTTTCGCTGGTCAATTATTCCACGCCGTGTCTGTTTGCCGCTCAGGCGGCGATCGAATCGTCGATGTTGAAACTCAAACAGAGCGGCGGCCGTCTGCCCTCGGCCAAAGAGCAGCCGGTTCGCCTGGCCGAGTGCACGAATGTTCTGAAACGAAATTTCGCCCGGCGGTTTGAGCCCGTGCATGCCGCACCGGTCGCGGAAAGCGTCGCGCGGTAGGCGAATGGGCGTTTGAGTTTCGCGTATCGGGGCGGGCTGAAGGATGAGCGAGGCATGGATCTCCTCAATGAGCGCATGACCCGTCTGACGCCGGCGAAGCGGCGTTTGCTGGAGTCGAAGCTGAGGCAGCGGGAGGGCGCTGCATCGACGGCTGCGTCGATTCCGCGCCGCGGACAACATGTGCCGACACCGGCATCGTTCGGGCAGCAATGGTTGTGGCTGGTTGACCGGATCGAACCGGGCAGTTGTCTGTTCACCACGTTGCGGGCGTATCGGCTTCGGGGCCCGCTCGACGTGGCCGCGCTGCAGGAGAGCTTGCGGCGGATCGTCGTTCGCCACGAAGTGTTGCGAACGACGTTTGCCCCTGCCGACGACGGCCCTCCCCGACAGGTCGTGCATCCTGCCGAGCCGGTGCATCTGCCGGTGACGGATCTCTCGGCGCTTCCTGAGCCGCGGCGCGAGTCGCAAACGCGCCGGATAGCAGCGCAGGCGGCTCGGGAGGCATTCGATCTGTCGCAAGGGCCGTTGTACAAAGTGCAGTTGCTGCGGCTCAGCAGCGACCATCACGTGCTGCTCTTGACGGTGCATCACATCGTCTTTGATGGGTGGTCCACGGGGGTGTTTCTTCGTGAGTTGGCGTCGGGCTATGCGGCGGCCTGCTCGGGTCTGGATCATGGAGAAAAACTCTCGCCGCCGGTCGAGCTGCCCATTCAGTACGGCGACTATGCGGCTTGGCAGCGCGAACACTTCACCGAGGAACGTCTGAGTCCGCAAATTGCGTACTGGAAGGAGCGACTGACCAATCTGCCGACGCTGAATCTGCCCACCGACAGGGCTCGGCCCGACGTGCCACTGCACCATGGCGCGCGATTCGTTCATCAGTTGCGCCGCGAGTTGACCGAGCCGTTGAAGGAACTGGGGCGACGTCGCCGGGCCACGTCGTTCATGGTGTTGCTCGCCGGCTTTTATGCATTGCTTCATCGCTACAGTGGCGACGAGGACATCGTGGTCGGCTCCCAGATTGCCGCTCGCAATCACGTCGAGACCGAAGGTCTCATCGGGTTGTTCACCAACACGCTCGTGCTGCGGACGGATGTGTCGGGCGACCCCACGTTCGCCGAGCTGCTCGAACGTGTGCGGCAAGTCTCGCTGGGTGCGTTCGCTCACCAAGACCTGTCTTACGAGGAAATCGTGCGGCGGCTCAATCCTTCACGTGAGCTGTGCCGCACGCCCCTGTTCCAGGTTGCCTTCCAGCTTCGCAACTTCCCCAATCTGTCCGCCAGGGCGGCGGGCGTGGAGATGGAAGCTTTCGAGTACGACGCTGCTGTGGCCAAGCTGGATCTCAATCTGTTGATGACCGAGCGGCCGCATGGTTTCGAGGCCGTGTTCGAATACTGTACTGATCTGTTCGACGAGTCGACGATTCGGCGGATGGCTCGCCATTTCGAAACGTTGCTCGCGTCGGCAGTGGCCGATCCTGATTGCCGCGTGTCGGAATTGCCGATGCTGGATGACGCCGAGCGTCGCCAGGTGCTGGTCGAGTTCAACAACACCGCGGCGGACTACCCGCGCGATCGGTGCGTGCACGAACTGATCGAAGCACAGGTGCGCCGCACTCCCGGCGTCGTCGCTGTTCGTTGCGAGGGGAACCGGCTGAGCTACGACGAGTTCAACCGGCAGGCGAATCGACTCGCGCGTGCACTGCGGGCGCGTGGTATCGGTCCGGACGTGCCGGTGGGGCTGCTGTGCGAGCGCTCGCTGGATTGGGCGGTCGGTGTGTTGGGCATTCTCAAGGCGGGAGGAGCCGTACTACCGCTCGATTCCAAATGCCCGGGCGAGCGGTTGAAAACGATCCTGACGGACGCAAAGACTCCACTTGTCTTGACGCAACCGCAATTGGCCGATCGCCTGGCTCAGCATGATCCGGCCTGTGAAGTATGGGCGATTCGTCGAAACCCGTTTCGACTGGTCGGGCGGGAGCCACGTTCGCTCGCCGGCTGCATGGTGAATCTCGAAGATCACGCATCCGACGATCCGCCCTCCACGGTTTCCCCGCATCAGTTGGCGTACGTGATCTACACGTCGGGCACGACGGGCACGCCCAAGGGAGTGGCCATCACGCACCGCGGCCTGGTGAACCACAACGTCGCGGCCATCCGGTTGTATGGTCTGCGGCCCGACGATTGCGTGCTGCAGTTCTCGGCCACCGATTTCGACATCGCAGTGGAAGAGATGCTGCCGGCGTGGATGTGTGGGGCGTGCGTGGTATTCCGGACGGACCGCACGCCGCTGGATGCGGAGGCGTTCTCGCGTTGGTGCGACCAGCAGCGGATCACCGTACTCGATCTGCCCACGGCGTTCTGGCACGCATGGACGGACGAACTGGCCCGCGGCAGCTCGGGGCTTCCTGAGTCGCTGCGCGTGCTTATCGTGGGCGGCGAGGCGGCCTCGTCGGAAGTCTACAAGACGTGGCTCGGCCTGGGCGGAGGCCGTGTGCGGTGGTTCAACACGTATGGGCCGACCGAAACGACGGTGATTGCCACGGCGTACGGACCGTTGCACGATCTGGTCCCCGCCGACGTGCCGGCGAAGCTACCCATCGGTCGTCCGATCGCCAACGTTCGTGTCTACATTCTCGACCCGCATCGCCGACCGGTGCCCATCGGTGTGCCCGGCGAGTTGTACATCGCCGGCGAGGGCGTGGCGCGTGGCTA